>ERZ773148.750-NODE-750-length-27893-cov-4.258460_pt1 | contig 27893 bp, 31 predicted proteins | sample MGYA00580846_ERZ773148 | MGnify/ENA primary metagenome ERZ773148 (study PRJEB29015, sample SAMEA2737879) | human gut metagenome | biome: human gut; feature: human-associated habitat; material: faeces | place: China | collected 2012 ... | reverse complement strand
TGCTACATCCATATTATAATACTCCCAGTCTGCAAAACGACCTGTAAAGTAAAAATTACTTTGAGTAAGATAAGCCTTCAATGAGTGAATCATCCTTCGTGTATCGGCATCTTGAATAGGATATGTGCATTTATTAAACTTATGGTCAAGGTATTTAGGATGAAATGGCATACGATTAATATTATCTTGAATAGTATCTTTATCTATTTCATCCGTAAACTCTATGGTAGCAGTAATTCGATCTGAAGATAAATTTGCAGCATTGTTGCTAATTGCAAAGTTGCCCGTACAAATAATACGATGACTCTCATATTCATGACTTGGCAAATAAATCCAACTATAAGGATTTCTATCTATTTCGCAAAACACGGTTGTAGTCCCATGATATTCTAAACTACTAATTTCTTTTTCATACATGTCTATATCCACACCTTTAATAAGAGTAGGTAGCTGCTGAATATTTCCGCAAAAAATAACTTTTTCAAACTCTTCGCCGCAAACACTCCACTTTTTTTCCGTATAAAGAATAGATTCGATATTTGCATTATAGTGGATATTTATTCCTTCTGCCAGTTTATCTGCAATATACTGAGAACCATTCATTTTCTCATACCAGAATGTTGCATGTACAAATGCCTTTTCCTTTATATGATTAATATTGTTGAAAATAATTTCTGCAACGGTAGGCATAGGAAGTTTTCCTGCAAGCCATGAAAGAGGTATTTGTACCAAATCTCTGCGCCAAACTTTCTCATTATATGGCTTAAAATACATTTCATAGAGAGTTTTTCCAAAACGATGTTTTAGGAATTCCTCAAAATTAGTAGGTTCATTTCCTTCATTCCTTACTATTTGAAGGAGGTCATTAATGAACTTCTTTTGTATGTCTGCATCAAAAAGATACATATGATTTTCAATGGGATAAGGAATCTCTTTTGCATTATTCATATATACCACCGAGTTACGGTCAGCTTTAGTAAACTCTTCTTCAACTTTAAACTTCGACCAAAACCAGTCGAGTACATCTTGACGTTTTGAATTAAAAATATGACCACCACATGTATGGAACAGATTATCACCAACCCGTTCACAACGAATCAATCCGCCGGGGGTAGATTCTTTTTCAAATACAGTAACATCATAATGGTCTTTAAGAAAATGAGCAGAACTTAAGCCTGAGATACCAGCACCTATTATAGCTATTTTTTTCATGTTAGAGTTGATTGTTAATTATTGAACTGAATTTTGAATAGAGCGCACTTATAAGATTAAGAAGTACATCAATATATTTGAATTATCTCATCATGGTACTTTGAGTTAATTTCACACATAATAAATTGATTTTAGTTAGGTAATATTCCTTGATTTACATCGAAAGATTTCCAAAACAATAAGATCTGCTTTATAACCGCTATTCAATTTTACTAAAATGTATGTTATAATTGCCATTTCAACAATATTTTCAAACCAATAACCACCACAAATCATTGATATGATTATAAAAATAAGATATATCTTTAAAAAGAAATACTCGCTCGGGATCCTCACTGTTAATACACCAATAAACCAAATCAATAAAGCAATCAAGCCAATTAAGCCAAAGTATACAAATATCTCCGCATAGCCTACATCGCTTTCCCAATAACCTATTTCATGAGCATAATCCATCAATTTCCCGTAGGGACTTAGATCATGGGTATATATACCATTCCCAAAAATATTCTTAAATATATCACCCTCATTTAATTCTGTAAAAAAATAGGTTGCAGAGATGACACGAATATCATTTTCTCCATATTCTGCCTGTGTCGATGTTATTTCCAACATATTGTTAACAATATTTCGCGTAAATGGTATGTTGTAAATTAATACACCTAACACAAAGAATATTACAACTAATTTTACTTTTTGTGATAAATTCAATGATTTTGATGTCATACATAACAGAAAGGAACAAAGCACTGTAACAGCTAATGGAAAACGATTTCCAATTAAGAACAAGCATACAAACAAAAATAATAAATTGGAAATATCCTTGATGCTCATTTGTAATTTGGAAATTTGAAAAAATATGAAAAATGGTATTAGCATCTTACAGGGAAGATAAATATGGTAGGTAAAATTCTGATTGATACCAATGTATTACTTGATTATCTTCTTGAAAGAGAACCATTCTTTGAGGATGCAAAGAAAGTAATCTCGTCATGTACCGAGGAAAATACAAAAGGTTGCATTGCAGCGCATTCTATTTCTAATATGTTCTTTATATTAAGAAAAGATTATACTGCAAAGGAAAGAAGAGAAATATTATCAAATCTATGCACGATTTTTGATGTAGAGGGCATAGACAAAGCAAAATTATTATCTGGTCTTGCAAATGAGGAGTTCTCTGATTTTGAGGATTGCTTACAAATGGAATGTGCAAAAAGTTATGGAGCAGAATATATTGTGACAAGAAATGTATCGGATTATTCAGTATCAGACATAAAGGCAATTCTGCCAAGTGAATACTTAGGACTATAATAAACAAAGCACCAACGGAAAGAAGCATATCTTTCTGAAGGTGCTTATTTTAATCCTGCTGCTTGTTATGAATTTTATCAACAGCTTTTTCTAATTCTATTGTCTGCCAGCGTTTGCGGATGATTTGACTTTGTAATTCTGATAATCTTTTATTTGTGTAGTGTTCCATCCAATTCATAAGAAAAGATGGTATATGCTTTTCTGGTATCTTTTGAATGATAGCGAATATCAAATTTTCTAAGTGGTCATAAATCTTATGTAAAAAATCTTTGAAGCGGTTCGGCTTCTGAATCTCAATATTTATGTGAATCAACTCCTTCCATATATAGTATAGCGGTAAAAATGCAATGCTACAAGTGAAAATGGAAACTGTCTATAAAGGTGTCATTTTACGGAGAATACTTATTATGTAAGGAAATGTATTTGTAAAGGTGTCAATTCTATTTACAGATATATCCGAAAAGTGACAAGTGTTTTACGAACAGAAAGGACAGTAATATGAAAAATGAAGTATGGGGATATGCAAGAGTTTCTACAAAAGAACAGAATCTTGCACGACAAATTGAACAGTTAAAAGAGTTTGGAATATCTGAGAGAAATATTAAGTGTGACAAAATAAGCGGAAAGACATTTAATCGAATGGAATACAACGCATTAGTTGGAACAGAAACAACAGCACCAACTTTAAGAGAGGGAGATTTGCTTGTTATTGTCAGTCTTGATAGGTTGGGTAGAAACTATACGGAAATCAAGGAACAGTGGAACTATATTATCAATGTTATTGGAGCGGATATTGTTGTATTGGATATGCCATTACTCGACACAAGGCAATCTGGTGATAATCTTGATAAAAGATTCATTGCTGACCTGGTATTACAGATTTTGTCTTATGTGGCACAAAAGGAACTTGAAAACACAAGACGTAGACAGAAACAGGGAATGGATGTTATGCCGGTAATCAATGGAAAGAAAACTTCTTTAAAGACAGGCAGACCAACAGGCAGACCAAACGCACAGTTTCCCGATAATTGGAAAGATTACTATGAAAAATGGAGACTAGGAGAAATGACAGCAACAAAGTGTATGGAAATACTGAATTTGAAAAGGTCAACATTTTATAAGCTGGTTAAGATTTATGAAAAGGATCTGTGAATTTAATAGAAGGATGCAGAAATATAGAGAAACATTATATGAAGCATTTACCAAAGATGGGAGGCATGGACAGATGAAAAGACAAGTAGCATATAAGCAAGGATATAAAATTGTTATCTGTGGAAAATTTTATGAGGTGTCAGATACAAAGAGGATTTTACATTATGGAAATCTATCTCATATACCGACAGTACAAGAGGTATGGAATAAAACAATAGGAATACAGTTAGTAGAAGAGAATTATAAAGTACATAGGAATAACGCATATAGCAGATTGAGAGGAAAAGCCATTGGAGCATAAAGAATCAAATAATCATAAGTGTATCAGATTTGTTATATCTCTGATTATACTTTGCGGTTTATTTTATTTATCGTGGAGGTGGAAATTATAATGGATGGAATTTTTGAAAGTCAGGCTTTTTGTAATGGAGTTGCTGTAGGAATCAACATTTATCAGCAAAAGGTTATTATGGCATATGAAAATAATGAAGCTATTAAAATTGATGGAGAATTATATTATATCCAAAGTGGAAAGGAGCGATTGCAGGAAATGATTGATAAAATGTGTAAATAGCTTATCGTACCCTATATCGCAAAATGCAGAAATGCTTGATTTTCCTATGCTTTTTTGTTTAGGAAATGCGATAACATGCTATTTTAGTAGGAATTAAGTAACATCGTAAAAACCTTGTAACTACAATGTAATTATAAATTGATGTGTGAAATGTTGAATTATATATACAATTTGGATTTTTGCTGTAAGTACAATGGATTTTAATAATTTTTCTTGAAAATGGCTTATCGTTAATAGAAAGCAATTTTTAAATGTAACCAGTATCATTACAATAAAACAACAAAACAACACAAGAAAGAGAGGTCAAAAAATGCAAATAAATATAGAAACAAAATTCAACATCGGTCAAGAGGTCTATATCATCCAGAAAGCAAGGGTAAAAGAACCATGTGCAGCTTGTAATGGACAAGGACACATTAAAATAGAAGGTAATGATTTTTCATGTACTTCATGTTATGGCACAGGTCGATTATACGGAAAGAAAAAGATATATCAGTTACTTGGGAAAGATACAATCACCAGTATCAAAATTTTTAATTATCTACTCAATACAGGTGGACATCATAACGAACTGAAAACAGTTGTAAAATATGGCTTTAAGAATGGAAATGACTTTACAGATCAGAAATTATTTGCCACACAGGAAGAAGCTGAAGCACGATGCAGAGAATTAAATGGGGAGGTTACAGCAGATGGCAACAGATAGACAGACACCTTGCTTATACTATGTTTGTGTCGGACTTTGCACCAAAGGTAGAAAAGCGGATCACGCTCATTACTGCCAGCATTGTAACAAATATAAACCAAGAGCAGAGGAAGAAACGTTACGCATTTGCAAAAAGTATAATATTGATGTGGTAAAAAAAGAAGGGCTTCCTCTGTATAATGGTGAAGAAATGGCTGAAAATTTTTCATTTGAAAATTTGATGAGTGAATCAATCCCGTTATTTGGTGAGGTAAGATATAAAAATCAGAAGAAGGAAAAGCTAGAGAAGATCAGGAAGAACGAGAGGTATTAGAATGATTGATGGAGCGACTAGAGAAGATATAGTAAGATGGAATCGTTATCAGTACGAAAAAGAAAAACGTAAGAAGTATAGGAGAAAACTAAAAATTTTTACATATGGATTTTATATAGGAATGATCCTATGGGCGTGTGGTTTGGTCGCATCTATGATTGTGGAAAATGTAACAATGAAAATCCTTTTGATTCTCATACCATTAGCAATATATTGGTTTTTCATAATAGGTAAAAGTATCATTGAGGATAAGATTAAGAGAGGAAGGTATTAAGATTATGGAACAGCCAAAATACAGATTTGAAGATTTACATTTACAGAGTGATAAAAACTACACAGATATAAATGATACGATAGTGGGATTTTTATTTGACAGAGATATTATTGTACCTTTTGATATTCAGAGAAAATTAGATGATATAATCAACAATATGTTGGGTGAACATTTTGCGGAAACACGGCAGGTATTATATCCATATGATTTTGAGGTATCAATCAGCATGGAGATGGACACACGAACAAATAAAGTAATTATTAGTACATATATTGTCAATGCTGATGATTTACACTTACATACAGAAATCGACACAGATACATTACATGATTATGGAAGGACAAAGAAGTATTTCTTTAATGAATTAGGTTGCATTGTATTAAATAGAATCGGACAGTTACAAAAGGCAGCCAATGTTAAAGGCTGGTTAGCATCATAGCATTATAATAAGGAAGAAAGAGATTACATTATGATAGATACAAGTGTTGAATCATTAGCAATAAAAGCGGAAATTAAGCAGAAACTTAGAAAAGAGATGGGAAATAATATATCAGAGGATGATATGAAATTCATTTTAAAGACATTTGATGATGTATCAAGCAGATACAGATTTTCAAGAAAAAGCAGATAGAAAAAATCGGCAAGGTATGTTATACTCATTAGGTATTAAGGGCGTGATGAACCCTTGATATACATTTTTTAATCATAGGATTACCTATAGATTGAAATTGTTTTGTTGTTGAAAAGTCATGGCTGTAATAGGTCATGGCTTTTCTGTTTTTATGGAAAGAATTGTATTTGTGATTATGTGTTTCTTCCTATATAATAGAAGTAGAAATTTGAAGTGAAGGCGGTTTTTATATATGGAAGAAAAAAGTAATGTTACTAAGTTGACACAGAAGGATTACCAGAAGAAGTATGATGAAAAGACGCAATCAGTTACAATAAAGTACACACCTGCTGATATGTCAGATTATAATAGGATGATGAAATATCTTGAAAAAACAGGAAAATCAAGAAGCTCATTCATAAAGGAATTGATAAATGATTTTTTTGAAAATGAGAAATATGAAATAACTGAAAGTCGAATAGCTGACTATTATAAGATATACAATGTAGATGGAGAGTTACTTGATAAATTAAAGGCTGTTGTGGGAGAAGAAAAATACAATATAATATTGGATATTTTAAAAACATTTGTAGAAGATGAATTGTATGATGCTTATATATATAAAGGAGATGATGTTGACATTTGGATTGAGGATTTTATGGATGAAATCAAAAATGGTGATGTTGATATAAATGTTTCTGATAAAGAATTTGAAAAAAATATTGATAAAAGTTTAAGTCATAATTTAAAATCTGTTTTCTATGGCTGAAACTCCATATCACATTTTCTCGATTTTGTCAAGTCCACCAAAATTGAATATAGGTGTTACATAGTTTTGAAATGAACCACTATATATAGATTATTAAGTCTATATGTAGTGGTTTTTCTTTTTGCGGAAATCAAAACAACAAAAAAATTCAAAAACAAGTGGAGAATATTATATATGAAAGGGTTGATTGCAAAACACTTCATAAAAATTTTCTCATTTCATAGAAATCTGTTAAGAGAATGAATTATTGAAAAATTTGTGTGATGTGGAAATTTTGCAAAAACAGTTTTCAAAAGGCGAATAAGTATATAGAGGCAGAAATGCCAATATATTTTTTAGCATTGAATGACGAGAGACAAGGAGGTGTGGAAAGTAATGACAAAGTTTGATTATGAAATCTTGATGTTGCTGAATGAGAAAAATGTGGACAATCCGCTTAAAGCTATAAATATCTCACAGATATTAGAAGAAATTTCAGTAGCAAAAAGAAAATCATACAGTACAACATACAGGCATTTGCAGAGTATGAGCAAACAAGGATATGTGGAATGTGGTCTGATAGATGGATTGGCAAGCACATATTATATTAGTGAACTTGGAAAAGCCTACTATAAATCATAGCAGAATGGAGGTAAGAATTTTGAAAGTCATTAGTTATTTGATACTTAGTTGGTTATATAGAACTGATGCAAAAAGCAAAATTATAGCAGCCACAAGAAAAATGATACTTGATGGACTTGTAGAAGAAGGAACAAGTTATTGTGATAAGACCATTTATAACAACCTTAGAAATCTGATACAAGGTGGATATGTAAAAAATGGAATGCCAGTAGGTAATACATATACATATTACATTACATCTAAAGGTATGAATTGGTTAAAAGAAATGGAAGAGGAAGAAACGGAGGAATAATTATTATGAACAAAAAAATTAACGCAGGATTAAAAATTACAGGCATTGGATGTGGTCAGTGCGGAACACAGATTATTGCAGAAATCGAAAGAGCAGTAAATCTTCTTGATGGTGATAAGTCAAATCTTTCATTTATTGGAATTAACACAAGTACAGAAGATTTAGCATCTGTTAGCTTATCTCACAAAATTCATATCAATAATTCTAAAGGTGCTGCTTGCGATAGGAATAAGAGTACAGAAGCATTGGCAGAAGGTATTGATGAAATTTTAGAAGAATTACAGTCTTACATTATTGAAGATTCGATTATCTTTATTGCATTTTCATGTGGTGGAGGCACAGGATCAGCGATAGCCCCTATCCTTAGTGGAATTTTAAAGGAAATGGGATATACAGTTGGGATGATTCCAGTATTGCCAGCAGATACAGAGCCATTAAAGGTAAGAGATAATGCAAGATTGACATTTAATGAGATTGAGGAATTAAAGCCAGAAATGGGAAGTATTTTTATCCTTGACAATAATGCAAGCGACAAAATTACTGTAAATAAAGTATTTGCTTCACTTTTTACAGGGATTCTTTGCATCAACAATAAATCTCAGGATGGAAACATGGATTTGGCAGAAATTGAGGCTTGTTTGAAGTGTCCGTCATTCTCTGTCATTACAAAAACCAATGTAACAAAGGGAACGACTGCAAATATCATTGATATTTTAAATAAGGATAACAATATTTTTGCAAAGAGAGAAGACAAGACTGTTACGATTATGGGCATTTCTGAAGCTATATCAGCAAAGGAAAGTAAGATTGATATTATTCAGTTGCGTAAAGAGGTAGGAACAGCACCAACAGAATTTCATGGTTATCTGTCAGAATCAGAGGAAAATGTGATTATCCTTAGTGGTCTGACAATGCCATACAGTAGAGTAGATACAATGACAGAATCTATTGAGAAAGAGGCTGTGAATGTTCAAAACTCTATGAAGGCATTAACAGAAGTGCGAACTGCAAAATCATTGGATATTTTTGGACAGAAAGCAGAACCAGTTGCAATTCCACCAAAGACAAAAGGCTTATCAGCATTAGAGGCACTAAAAGCAAGAAGAATCAGCAAGTAAAACAGAGAACAATATAGTGTGGGTGGTGGAAATCCACCCTCACGAACCAAAGAAAGGACTTTGCTATATGGGAAAATCAAAAGTAATACAGATGAAGAAAGCAGATAAATCACAGGAAGCGAGACAGATTCTAAAGAATGGTATCGTAAATGGAATGTGTGTAGAAAAGCTCATTCAGTTAGCCGATATTAACGCATTTGTCGGCAATGTAGAAGTTATGGTTGGTCTATGTGGCACAAGCAATTATTTTAATCGCATGGAATATGTCAAAGCAAATAATGATGAAGAATGCGATATTTTATCTCTGCTGTATGCAGATGGAGAAAATATTATTGCATCCACAACATTAAGTACAGAGGAAATTGCAGATGTTGATGGTTGTGTCAATGCAGATAATCCAGATAATGTGCTTGATATTAACATTACAATGGCAGATGGAACACAGGTAACAATCAATCTGATTTATTAAGGAGAATATACATTATGAGGAAAACAAATGCAAACAGATTATTAAAAGCTATCACAGACAATCTTGTATCAGTTACAAGTGCAGTAGTGAATCATGATGAAGGTATAAAAGAACAAATATCTGATGAAAAATTCAAGGAAGATTTGGAGTTCTATGTCAATTCGGGCATATTTGCCGATACGATTGATTTTTCGTATGAAAAAATTGCAGAAAATAAACTGCATATTGCGATCGGAAAAGCAAGTTGTTACTGCTATGACGATATAGATGTGACATTGCAGCTTAGTGATGGTGTGGATATGGAAACTGCCACAAAACAGTTGTATGAAGATTTTAGCGAAAGATTATCAGCATAAAGAGAGAACAATATAACAGAGGTCAGTCAGTTTGATTGATAAAGGAAATTACAAGCGAAAATGCTTATTCCTACCTTAATATAAAAAATAATTATAAAACAATGGAGGAAACAAGAAATGAAAGGTACAGTAAAATTTTTTAGTAATACAAAGGGATGGGGATTTATTACTTGCGAAGATGGAAAAAATGTCTTTGTGCATTACACAGGCATTTTGATGGAAGGTCGAAAGACATTAAATCAGAATGATGTTGTTGAGTTTGATGTGATAGAAAATTCAAAAGGAAGTCAGGCAGTAAATGTCAAGCCATTACTCACAGTCAATGATGATGGAAGTGTTGTTGTAGAGGACGCAACTTTGATTGTGGAGGATCAGAATGATTAAGAAAGCCATTAAGAAGAAAGAATTTTGGGGCTGTTATCTGTTTGCATTTATTATGACAACAATTATGGAATATAAGGATTTTGTTGAGCAGATGGGATTTGCAAAATCAATTCTTATAATAATCATAGGTTCTATTATGAGTTTTCCGTTATGGTTATTCATATTTGCTTGTTTGGAATCTTTATGTGAAAAGATTACATCTAAATTTAATCAGTAAAAATCAATCTCCGAGTGGAGAATATATAAGCAACAGAGATATATTTGCGGTGAGAGTAGCAAGTCTACCAATGAATGAGATTGGTTACACTAAATCACTTGATTTAGAAGCACATAATAACTCCTTTAAATATCAGTGAAGATGCTGATTACATATTTGACGGAATCACAGGCACATTACCTATTATTGGTGGTGTGCCTACATTAAATTGAAAAAGAGGTACATTTATATGGAACAGAGAGAAATCATATTAAGACAAAAGTTAGGTAAGCATGGCTATAAATTAAAAGGTGCAAATGAAAGATTCTTTGTCAAAGGCACATATACAGACAAGGTAGCATCACAATTAGATGATAAGAAACAGCCAGTTTATATGACATTGGATGAAGTAGAAAAATGGCTGAACGACAGAATCAATGAAGAAAAGCAGAAGGAACAGCTATGGAAAGACAAGCTCAATAAATATAAGAGCATTCTGAAATATCCACAGTATGCCGAGTGGTGCAAGGATGTTGTATTTGATACCATAAATAGATTCAGAACCAAAGACAGTAAATGGCTTATTAACGAGGATAGAACCTTTATTGAATCAGAGGTATTTAATCCAAAGAGTGAACTGTATGCTTTTACAGAATATAATGTATCAAATATTCTGGACGAGTTACATATACATAAATTTTACAATATGCCAATCCTAGAGGAAATCAGAATTGCTTTTTCGGAGATATACTACAAAAAGTATGAAGATCTGAATGCAGATATACTTGAAAAAGAAGTGGACGATGGAGAGTTTATCTTACAGGATTTGGTAGGCGATGGCGAACTGACAGAGAATGATCTATTGGAGATTGCTTTCAATGATATTGGTGTTGATGGTCTGAAAAAATTTATTTTGGAATAAGATTGGAGGAATGAGTTATTTATAAAGGAACTAATAGGACAGAAATGTACATAGTCAGATCGTTAGCAATGACGAACTGGCTATGTAACAACGGATTTAAGATTTTAAAAGTTGAGGATTCGGAAAAAGATGATAAGTTAAAGGTTTTCTTCTTTGAGGATTCGCCAGAACTTCATAACACTATGATGAAATATCGAAAGCGAGTGTGAAGTGTATGGCAAATGGCAAGCAAAAAATATGGGTATCTGACCTTATAGGGGAAGATTATAAAAGATGGCACAATGAATTTGTGATTTTAGATTGTGGTACAGCTTGCGGAAAGACATATTTTTGTATCAGAAGATTAGGAAAGTATGCAGCTACAAAGAAGAGAAGAATTTTATATCTTTGTAATAGAAGTAAGTTGAGAAATCAGACATATAGACAAGTGAAGGATGAAAAGTTACAAGCAACTATATATGTGACTACATACCAGGCTTTTCAGAAGAAAATACAGCAAGGGGATAAAATACCTCACTATGACTATATTATTGCTGATGAATGCCACTATTTTACAACAGATGCAGGATTTAATGATTATACGGATGTTGCCTATAATTATGTAATGAAGCAGAAGGAATCGGTTGTAGTATTTGTTAGTGCAACGGCAAAATCATTTTTTAAGTATCTGAGAGATACAAACAAAGTAAAAAAGAAGAACAGTTACAGATTGGACAAGGATTATTCCTATGTGTCGAAGTTATTTTACTATCAGAGTGAAGAACTTCCGGGAATTATAGATGATGTTTTGAATAATGAAACTGACAGCAAGATTATTGTATTTTGTAATTCTGGTGACAGAATACTTGAAATGAGCAAAATTTACGGAGATAAAGCTGATTACTATTGTTCCAGAAATACAAAGAAAAAACGATTAAGAGATTTGTGTGGTTGGAAAGAAGATTCAAACGGAAAGATTATTGAAGATCCAGCTTGTATAAAAACATATGCTGACGATCTCATAACATTTGATAAGAGGATTTTGTTCACAACTTCTGTATTGGATAATGGTGTTGATCTGAAGGATAGGAAAATCAAGCACATATTCACGGAGATTGTAGATGTGGACACAATGATACAGTCATTAGGAAGAAAAAGAAGTCTTGCAAAAGATGATACTTGTTACTTCTATATTAGATTGTATCAGAAAAAAGGATTACAAGGATTCATTAACAGGATCAACTATCACTTAGAACCGGTTAAACTGTATAAATCCGATTATGAGGATTTTTACAAGAAATACGGTGATGGTAAGCAGAGAGAAAAACTGAATAAAAATAAGATATTTTACAATCTGTTCAAAAAGAAAAACATCTACGGTCAGATTAAAGTCAATGAATGTAAATTTAGAAAATACAGTCAAGACTACGATATGTTTACCAGCATGAAAGAGTTAGGGCATAAAGGATATTTAGAAGATATTCTGGAAGAATCTCTGACCAGTAATGCAGAAGAAATGGTATGCAATGTTGAGAAAATGGATAAATTTATTCTGTTTCTAAAATCCATAGAAGGAAAAAGATTATATGTAGAAGACCAACAGTATATCAAAGAAGAATTTGAAACAATCGGATTAAAGTTGAGATATAAGGGAATCAATACATTTAATGGTGCATTGGAAGATAATTACAAAAATTTGTATAAGAGCAGATTCTACAGTGCAGACATAAACGATAAATCTTATGTTGACAAGAGAAGAGTTCTTGATAATGGTTTACCAAATCCAAACAGAGATAAAAGGTACTGGATTTTAGAGGATAGATCTGCTGTTGGAGATTCGAGCTGACAAGACCAAGAAGAAAACTGTGGGGGCAAATCCACATTTATGTATATAATGTCATTTTTGTGAATCTGACCCCCAAAGATAAAATAGTGTCCTACTTTCTTTGAAACCAACCTTTTCTACTAAGCTACACAACGCAATCAAAGATTGCTGTTCCGCTAAGTGAAAAGCCTGCGCCAAAGAAAGATAGCAAAGAAAGCGCATGAATCGGAGAATATATCTAATAGAAACTTAATTTGAGCGTACCTTAGATGGTTCAAAATATGAGTTAAACTGATTATTCTTTTCGATAAAGAGAGAGTATGTCGGCTGCCTAGCGGCATCCGAAATAAGAACTCACTATTTACCGGAATAATAAGTTTACAATTTTTCACTTGATGGAAGGAGAATTATATATATGAGTAAGACAATTAAAGAGAAAAAATATTACAGAGTAGGTAAAACGTTTTCCAATACAGATAAAGATTACAACGGATTATTGGATGTTCCTTTTGGTATATGGGTTACAACACATAGCTTTGAAGTAATAAGTTCTATGAAATGGGAAAAAGCATATAAGCTATGTACTCCGATTGATGGGAAAATTATTGATGAAAGTGTAAAAAACTGCTGCATTTTTGTCTATTTGGATGAAGCTAATTATGACTATAAGGGTGGTAAATTTGTTGAAGTTACATGGGATGAACTTATGAAGGAGTGTACACCTGTAGAAGTAATTGTGTATGAGTAAAAGGAAAACAGATATTATGATAACAATAGAAAAAGCATATGAAAAATTTTATAAATTATTGGAACAGATTGACAATTCAGACATTCCTCCGAGTGAACAGTATGAACTATATCAGGACATGGAATCTGAAATTGAATAGAAAAGGCAACAAGCGTATGCAGATATGTACAAGTATTAATAGGTAAAGGAGAATTTAATAATGGGATATAAAAAACCAATTCCTGTAGAAATAAATAAAATTGTTATCGGGAAAAAATATTATACATGTAGTTATTCTGGAACTATTAGTGTGATTATTTTGAAAATATTTAAAGATACAAATTCTGTATTAGTAAAAATTAATTCAAAGAAGAAAGAGAGTAATCCATTTGTGCGTCATATGAATTATATTTTTGATAATCCAGAAATGGCAAAATCTGCTGGTAGAACTTGGGAACATGATGAGCGTAAACGTAAAAAGGAACAGAAAAAGAAACAAAAGGAAAAAGTGTAAAGGAGATTTTATAAATGGCGAAAAATAATCAGTTTTGTTATATGTGCGGTAAATCCGTAAATGAAGTAAATAAGTTAATCAAAGGTGAGTATGGTTACATTTGCGATAGCTGTATCAGTATAGCAAGTGATTTACTCAATGATGAGGAAGAGGAATCTATCACAAATAATATGCAGTTGGCTACACCTTCACAGATTAAAGCACATTTGGATCAGTATGTGATTGGACAGGATGAAGCAAAGAGAACACTTGCAGTTGCAGTCTACAATCATTATAAGAGATTGAAACAGAATAAAAAATCTGATGTTGAGATACAGAAATCCAATATTTTAATGATTGGTTCAACCGGGAGCGGTAAGACACTGATTGCCCAAAGTTTAGCTAAATTCTTAGGTGTGCCATTCGCTATTGCTGACGCTACCTGTTTAACTGAGGCTGGATATGTTGGCGAAGATGTTGAAACTATGTTACGCACACTTTTACAGAATGCGAATTATGACATTGAATCAGCACAAAGAGGAATTATCTATATTGATGAGATAGACAAAATTAGTCGTAAGGGCGAGAATATGTCAATTACTCGTGATGTATCTGGAGAGGGAGTACAACAGGCATTACTTAAAATCATTGAAGGTACTATTTCAGAAGTACCAGTTACAGGAAGTAGGAAACATCCGCAAGCTGAAACAATAAAAATTGATACATCAAACATACTTTTCATTTGTGGTGGTGCATTTGATGGCATTGATAAGATTATTGGCAAGGAAGAGACACATAATAGCATTGGATTTGGTGCTAATGTTGTCAATAAAAATGAATCAGTTACCGATTTGTCAAAGGTTGAGCAGCACGATCTTGTTAAGTATGGTCTTATGCCAGAACTTATAGGCAGACTTCCTATTATAACTGTACTCAATCCGTTGTCAGAGGAAGATTTGGTGCATATTCTCACAGAGCCTAAAAATGCTATTACAAAGCAGTATCAAGAATTACTTTCTATGGATGGCGTAAAGCTGGAATTTGAGGATGAAGCATTGAGAAAGATTGCTGAAATGGCTATTAAGAAGAAAACAGGTGCGAGAGGTCTTAGAAGTATCATAGAATCCGCTATGAAAAAGATAATGTTTGATGTTCCAGATATGAGTAATGCAAAGAAAGTTGTTGTAACTGCTGATTGTGTGGAAGGAAAAGCGGATGCATTGGTTTATGGTGCAAGGAATAAGAAGATTGCGTAAATGAAACTGTTTCACATAGAGCCATTTGGTGCTAAGTCGTTATAAGCGACTTAAAATTTTCGGATTAGAATAGGAGATATTGCATGGATATTGAAACTATTAAAGAATATACAAAAATATATATTGATTCATTAAGTTACACAAAAGGAAGTATATTTTGTGATGATACATATAAACAATATCAATTAGAAAAATTAAGTAAATTGAACAGCACAAAAACAATATTTTCATATTTGAATGTAATCAATAAGGGTAATAGATTTGACTTTCTGAACTTCCTGCATAAATACAATGTGATAACAGATCAAGAATGTGCGGACACATTATATTCTATCTGGACTATGCAAGAGAGATTTTATGATTGTGGTATGGCAAAAACTAAGATGATTAAATTTATGAAAATGGCTGAAAAATCATTAGTTCTACCAGATGATATTGATAAGCTGTCGGACGATTCTGTGATAACTATTTATCGTGGAGTGAAAGAAAATGATTATAAAGGTTTGTCATGGACTACAGATAAAAATACTGCTATATGGTTTGCAAAGAGATTTTCAAATGGTGATTGTTATGTGTTCACAGGACAATTAAAGAAAAAAGATATTATTGCATATTTTAATAACAGGGATGAAGCGGAAATAGTATGTGATTATCGCAAGATAAAACATATTAGTTGTGAAAAAGTACAGTTAATGGATTCGGAAAAAGATAAATGTTCAATACCGACAAGCATTGAAATATTTGATACAAATTGCGTGAAAAAAAGAAAATGCTTTAAAAATGGTTGATTAAGTCATAAGTGGAGGAGAATATATATTATGGGTACGATTGTTAATTTTACAGATACTAAAAAGAAGAAACTTAATACATCAAAGATAAGAGAACTTACATTGAAAATGTCAGATATAATCGGTGATGCTGAACTTACTGAAATGAAAGATGGAGATATTTTAATGGATTCAGTTTCAGAAGCAAAAGTTAAAGAGATAGAAGGATTGATACATCTAGAATATCTGAAAGCTGGTTATAAAATAGAGGAGATTTGCTTATGAGTAATAAATTCACAGTAACAACAGGAAATAAACACACAGCCGAACTGAACAGACTTACAAGAACAATCAAGTTACATGATATATGGAACAGACAGTATCACAACATGGTTAGCAGTATGTTCCAAAAGTACAAGAGTATAGATGATTGGTCGCAGGATGAATTGATGAAGGTTGCTTTATGCGGTGTGAAGTATATAAAATGCGTTGCAGATATTGAGAGAGAAAATCAGAGATTAGATTCAAGCTACAATACACCATTTGCAGTCAAGAAGAATGGATTTAATCTGATAGATGCTTTATTCGGTATTATAGGTCGTATTAAGCTGAAAAATTTGATTAAGATATTCCCGATTGATAAGGAATATGATGGCGATAAGTGGGGCTGTAAGGATTATTTCTTCACGATGGATGTTCTGAAGGAAAAAGGTCTTGACAATGCGGTTGGTCGTGATGGTGTATTCGATTTGATGTGGGATTACATGAATAAAGATTTGAGAGAATTTACAGTATTCTACATGAGTTGCATGAGTGCAATGTACAAACAGCAGAGTGGTGTTAGCTTTGCAGAAAAGTTTTGTGAAGATAATGGAATTGGCACTTACACGATGGACAGAAAAAATGGTCTGCTGATTGATAATCAGACAGGTGAAATCGCAAAAATGAGCAATAAGCCTAGTTTTATGCAGATTGTGAAGTGATTTTGCAATTTTTGAAAAAGTGATCTTCAATATCTTCCCTACATAGGCAACATTTTATTTTGAAATATCCAATGAAACCAGTATTTCTTATCAAGCATTTTCAATAGTCGTTGCATGAGTTTTCATAGCTTATGTAATGGCTTTTCAAGCGTTATTCACGCAGTATTCAAAAGTAATGATGATAACTGAATATGGAACACGAAGAAATCAAAAAAGTTTCTTCCTAAGCGGAGAATATATTAAGTAGAAGGTGTATTTATTTGTAGAGAGTTCAAACATCTCCATTGATAAAGCACGTTCTGTAGTTGGCATAATAAAAAATTAGTATGATTGGAGAAATTTATATGAAACAGAAAGAGGAAGGATTTGTACCAGTTCAATATAAAATATTGAAATTGAGTTCAAGAATGATAATCAATGCATCTAACAGAGAGCATGAAAAGAAAGAAAAGGGTAGTGGAGAGATTGAATTTTATAGTATTCCAGAAATTCCGTTGATTGATTGGCTGACTAAATCATATGGAGATAGCGGACTTGTTACTATTGGTGATAACATTCTTTTTCAAAAAATCAGAGAGGTTGTAAGTCCTGAAACAACCATAGACGAAAATGGGGAAGATATTACACCGAATGAACAGCAATATAGAGCATATCTGAAATTAAAAGAGATGCGAAAAGAGATTAAGAAGTTGAAACGAAAAGCAAATGAGCATCCGACAGAGGGTAAGATCAATGCTATCAATGACAAGATAATGGACATGGAGAAGTTTTTATTTTTCCCATATGTTATCAGCGTTGAAACGAATAAGACAGGCTATGACAAGTTTTCAAAAAAAGGATTTTATTACAATGGCAAAAAGTATATCAGAAGAAGTGCTAGTAGTGGAAATCTGAAACAGAACACAGTTTTATTCATACAGGAAGATATTCTTGATAAGGTGTTGCCGAAAATCAGAGTAGGCTTCCAGATTGATGTAAAAACATCTGAGATATTACCACCTTCTAAATTTGGAGCATATGAGGGACTTACTACAACAGGCTGTATATTTGTTAGAAAGCCTAGAGTTGTGGTTATTCCCGATTTTGAATATATAACCTTTAAGGATAAGAACAATAAAAATCATTTGGTCTACTTTGTGAAGAAAAATAAGGATGAAGATTCAGATAGTTTCACTTATGACATTGATACAAGACCATTCTTTGAAACAAAGTGGGAAGAAGATGAAAATGGAAATATTATTCATACAGCATATCTCAATTCATTTGATGGAATGGGATTGATTACACCGACATTTGCGGAGAAATGGGCGAAAGATTTGCATATTAACTATATCCCATCTGCTTTTAATGCTAGAAGCATTGGTGTAAAAGGATTGCTTGTAACATTCCCGATTATGGAATATGCCAGGGCAAAAGGATTTAAAACCATTGTAGATGTAAGATACAAAGGCATGAGTGAGGATGAAATAGAGTATATCCCGATTGAAGATGTAGATGTTATTCTGACAGAATCACAATGGAAACATAAGAAACTGTATAAATCTGATGGTATGGGCTGCAATTTTGACCTTTACAATAGTAATCCAGAAGCTATATGGGGAGTACAGAGAGTTGCACCTAATCCAAAGGATGAAAAAGATTGTGTGCGTCAAAACTACCAGCTCACAACGACAAGTAATGTTCGTGAAGATGAAGATATTGACAAGCTGATTGTGCCTACAGAGAAGTATTTAAGATTACTTGCCGAAGGTAAGCCAGAATACATTTTATATGCACTTACAAAAGATATAAAAGATTTGTCGGACACAGAAGATGAAGAAGATATGGACGATGAAGAGTCAGACATTGATTGTGAGGAAGATAATGGGGCAGATAATGAGGATGTAGATGCAGAAGAAAAGCTGAAAACAACCACATTGAACAAAGCACTATTAAAGAATCCCGATTTGATAAAAGATAAGTATGTGGGCGGTCAGATTCAGAAAATCATTAAAAGTTATCTCAATCGTGCCAAAGCAGGAAAGTTATATCCAGATGGAAACAGCAACTATGAATTTATGATTAGTGATCCGTATGGATTATGTCAGTGGGCTTTTAATTGGTATTACTGGATGGATGAAAAAGGGGATATATCCGATTCACATAAGCATAGAGCAACACAGGTTGCAAGAGATATTGAAGCGAATGGAATTGGTCTTATTCCACCTAATGCAGTATATAGCAAGTATTGGATGAAAAAGAGAGTTGAAAAAATTGATGCTTGCCGTTCTCCAATGACCGATATTGCCGAACATAATATTTTGGATGTTTGTAACAAGGATAATGTGTATAGGCTTGGTATTACACCAGAAATCTATGACGAAATGGAGAGATATTATAAGTATATCAATAGCGGAATTATCTATAGCCTACATGATTTATCTACAGTAAAACACAGTGATAGTGATTTTGATAGTGACATGGTATGTACATTTGATTCAAAGGTTTATATTAATAATGCTTGGGATGTTTACCCTACAACCTATGAAAAAGGTGTAGATAACATGACACCGAAAAAATATGACATTACAGAAGCCACAGAATCAGATAAACAGGGATTTGGTAATAAGGTAGGTGTATATTCAAATATGAGTACAAGTCTATTTGCTATGATGCCATTATTCCCGGTTGATGAAGAAAAAGCGGAAATCACAGTAGACGAAAATGGAAATAAGGTTGTAAAGCATCCAGAATATCTACACCATACTGATCTGAACTATCCAGAGTATGATTGCAGCGTTGGACAGCTTGAATTATTCAAGACCATTAAGAAGGATAGATTCTTAATCGGAGAAGAGATTGATTCTACAAAGACAGGTGTAAAACCGAAGCTGTCACAAGAATTTAAGATTGCTAATTGGAAAGAGCAGAAAGATGAAATCAGAAGATTCACACAGAAAGAAAAAGAAAAGTATGCAGAGAGACTTCAAGAGAGTAACAAGTATATTCCGAACTATTTACCATACTTTTTCATCAATGTTAAGAGTAATTACAAGGATAAGTACACAAAGTATCAGTCCAGAATGAGGGATATTTGCAAGATGTACACCTTTGAATCCATTGATACATTTGTAAAGGATGTAATGCATGGTAAGAGAAAATTAGTAACAGAGGACGAAAAATACTTCTGGAATTATTACAAGGATAACTGCCCTTTACTTCTTACAGACTGCCTTATGAATAAGATTTGTTGGAAACTGGAAATCTTTGAGGAAGAACTTGATAAGACTATGAAGGAAAAATGGAAGAGTGCAGACAGCTATATCCTTATGAGTTATGCAAAGGAAGTAAAGGTCACACCATCCGAAAAGAAGTTTATCAAGTCCACCTATGAAAAGTTTGTGTCGGAACTGATGAAGATTTACAGCAAAAAGAATCACAAGAGTACAGAAGAAAAGACGCAGACTTTTACAGTTAGTAAATTAGATGCCTTGATATTCGACACAAGGAAGGAATTACTCACAGAATTAAAGGTTGGATTTGCTGAAATCTTTAATATGCTGGTAACTGTATTAAAGGAATATCCAAAGAGCAAGTACACCAGTATCAATAATTTTATCTGGAAGGTTATGGGGGATGATATTTTAGATGTTATTCCTTATAGCAAGAAGAAAATTGATTTTGCTGTACCTTCAGAAGCAAAGAAATATACAGACAATGAGCCGATAACAATTCTTGGAAAAGACATTGTATTCTGGGAAGAAGATAGAAACATTGAGGAGGAAGAAGATGATTAGAAGTAATATACTATGTGCTGATTTTTCAGACGAATATAAATGTAGAAGCATAATGAAAACATTTGATTATGGCAAGGACAACCTTGCTGTAATCCATGATGTTATTGAGAATTACGACAGCTTATCAGAGGAAGATCAGAAAAAGCAAATACTGCTGCATTTTGCACATATAAAGAGAGCCTTAAATATTACGGATAAACAACTATTGGATAAAATACTTAATGACAAAATCAATGCCAGAGAGTATGAATATATCCGCAAAATACCTACATATAAGCCTCGTACAATAGAGAAGATGATAAAATATGATATTGTCAAAATGACAGGCAAGAAAGATTGGACGATTGATGATATTGAAGAGGTTTTCAAGACCAGAAAAGATGAAATTATGGAGCGACTTTGCTTATACACCAATGAAGAGTATGTTGCAGATGAAAAGGAAAATAAGGATAGTAAGAGTAAAAAGATTTTCAAAAATCTATATGAAGCCGATTCTTATGATAAAGACGGAAACCCTAAGAAAAGTGAAGCACTGGTAAACTTCATCAAAGAGTATTTGAACGACACAAAACAAGAGCGTGATTGTGAGGTATTTTTTAATGACAAGCCGATTGTGATATACAAGAGTGAGATTCAGAAGATAAAGGAAATCAGTAAGAAGTATCGCACCAATGATAAAGATGGTCGTAGGATAGTAAGATTGGCTTGTCTATTATTGGCATGGCAGAAAGCGGATCAGAACAGATATTATAATCATAGGGATTATGCGGTGTATATTCTGGAACGATTGCTTGAATATAATCCGATTGTTGAAGTTGAGGGCAGAAGTGACAGCAAAGCTATGATTCAAGATTATAAGAAATTACAGGACGATGGATATTTTGAAAAGGTATTGCCGAAAGTGGCAGTTCCTAGAGAGATAGAAGTAAATATGTATTATCGTATGACCTTTTGTGTTGACAGAGATAATGCAGAGAATGAAGAAGTTGCTCTTATAATCACAGATTTTGAAAATCTATGGGAACAGATATTTGTAGCTGCATTTGGTGAGTTTGATGTATTGGAACAGCCGAAGGAAAAGGACATAAAAAAGGGTATCATAAAATCATATGATACAAGAAGTAAGTCGGGAAAAGTTTTTATTGAGGATAAACGGCGAGAGTACCCATTCACTTCTAATAGTAAATACAAGGAAGGACAGGAAGTAAACATATTTATCATTGACAGTAAGAAGAATAAAGTGCAGATTCTGAAAAAGGATAATGAGCGTGTTTACATGAAATATAAAGCGGTTAAAAGATGTTCCTCATGTGGCAGAATGTTCTATGCAAAGCAGATGGGGAATGGTACTGGTAACTGTGATAAGTGTAATAGACGATAGTTCGTGTTAGTTTTCGTAAAACCGAACATATTTTCGCAAGTTGAAGTCCTGCAAATGGCTTAAAATAAGGGTTTTCTTGAAGTAATTATTTTCACATATATATGGAAAGACATATAAATTGGGCTTGAAGGTGAGTTTGACACCGACAAGTTATGAGTGTGCTTCTTCATGGATGCATAAGTCCTCAAACAGCTTGTGCATTTCATAAAAATAGTATCGTATTCAAAACAATAACAAATGATATTGGCACACGAAAAACAGTTTATATGACACCCCATAAAGAGGTCAGGCAGTTCCATCATACTAGCTGTTTGACCTTTTTATTATGCCAAAAATTTTTGTTGGCAGAAAGGAGAATTATGTGAGTTTACAACAAGAATTAAACGACTACATTAAAAAGAATGGATTGAGGAAATCCTTTGTTGCAGACGAACTAGGTATGAATGGTTCAAAGCTTAGTAATTTCTTGCATGGGAAACTGCTTGTGACAGATGAAGTGGAAACCAAAGTAAGAAGATACTTAGACCAGAAAAAGTAATCCTTCGATATTTACGCATCTATGCGTTTATATAAATATCAATTCTATTTTTCTATGATGATTCAATCAAAAGATTCAATTATGCGAGAGTGTTTATCTCTAACCTTTTTATTTTTTATGCGTGAAAATGTGTAAAATAAACCATTTTGATTATATAACAAGAGAAATGGAATTGTCAATAAGAAAAATTCAAAAAGGAGGAAAAAGATTTATGGCAGTAAATGACTTTATTGTAAATCTTGTTGCTGGTCTTAGCAAAACGAAAAGCAAGCAACAGATTAAGTCAGACGCAAAAAGTCTTGGCGATATGTACGTCAAGCTGATTGGTAATCTTGATATGCCTAAGACAAGGAAAGCCATTAAGTCACAGTTAAAGGGATTAAATAATATGACCTTTAATATCACACCGAATGTAAATACAAAAGGTGTGCAGACAGCAACCAGACAGGCAATAAACAATGCACAGAGGGTTGCAAATAGTAATAAGGTTCATCTGAATTTCGACACAAGCAAGCAGCAGTTAGTGAATCAGATTAAGATTTTGGGAAGGAATAATAACAAACTTTTCAGTGATCGAGAAATGACCGCTAAATACAATCAGTTGCTTAATTCTGCTAATGTAGCAAAGAGTACAGGTGAATTAAAAACTCTTAGAGGTGAATTATCGGCATTTAAGACGGAGCTTGTAGCAACGAATAATGCAGGATTAACATGGGGTTCAAAATTTAAGAAATCCATTGAAAGTTACGCAAAATTCTTTAGTGGTGCAAGTATGATTTATGCACTTTCTAATCAAGTTAGGAATGCAGCCACAGAAGCAAAGACATTAGATGATAGTCTTGTAAACCTTCAAAAGGTAACAGATGAAATCGGAGATAGAGACGCACTATATAAATATTTTGATAAATCACTTAGTAAGGCACAAGAACTTAATGTAAAAGTTGGTTCATTAATTGATGCTGTGACAGAGTTTAAAAAACTTGGTTGGGATTTAGACGATGCAGAACTTGGGGCGAAGTGGGCGAACATCTTATCAAACGTTGGAGATGTAGACATTGATACGGCAATCGGTTCAATTAAAACCTCTATTGCTTCATTTGATGAAATTGGCGGTTATGGAAATGACCAGATGGACAAGAAGCTTGAAGCCTATACAGACCTCATCAATAATATGTCAAATAAGTACAGTATTGATGCGGATGGATTAGCTGAAAGTATCAGATTAAGTGCTGGTACATTGACAGAAGCACATATGAGTATTGAACAAGCTGCTACAATGTTTGCAACAGCTAATAAATACTATAATGATCCATCATATCTTGGTAATACAGCAAAGATCGGTTCATTAAGAATGAGAGCTTCATCTGGTGATACAGATGCTATTGAAGAGTTGCAGGAAATGGGCGAAGAAGTTGACGATTTAGCAACAGCCACAAGTAACTTACGTGAAAAACTCATGGCATTAACAGGTGTTGATATTATGGAAGATGAGCATACATTCAAATCTTATTATGACCAGTTATACGAGATTTCACAAGTTATGGATAAGTTGGATGATACCTCACGTGCAAATGTTCTTGAAACAATGTTCGGCAAGAGCCGCTCGGCAGCGGGCGCAGCGCTATTATCTGGTATGAAGGAATCTGCATCAGCTTATGAAGATGCAATCAATAGTGCAGGAAGTGCAACAGAAGAGTATCAAACTTGGATGACCAGTGCTGACGCAGCGTGTCAGAGATTTTCCAACACTCTTACAGAGACATATCAGAGTATTATCAATGGTAATACAGTACGTGACCTTGCTAACTTAGGTTCGGCAGTTTTGGAATTTGCTAATAACTGGGGAATTGTAGAAGGTACGCTAAAAGGTGTAATTGCACTTGGTATTGGAAAATTCCTTACAACAGGCACAATGGCACTCATTACAGCTACAAAACAAGTAGAACAGTATGGAAAAGCCTTACAGATGGCAAGTAATGTTCCGAATGGTAACTTATCTGCCAGATTCCAGGCATTAAAGAGTATTGCACAGGCAACAAGTACATTGACAACAGAGCAGTTGCGAAATGTATTAGCCACAAACACACTTACTCAGGCTGACAGAGTGCGTATTTTACAGATGCAAGGCATGACAAAAGAGATGGCATTGCAGAAACTTGCTGAAATGAATCTGACGCAAGCGACAAATGCACAGACCGCAGCTAATACAGCTAGTACAGCAAGCACATTTTCACTTAAAGCAGCTATGACAGGACTTGGTGCTACATTAAAGAGTGTATTTCTTAGCAATCCAGTAGGAATTGTACTTATGGGTATAAGTCTTGGGGTTAGTGCTGTAACATCCGCAGTATCTAAGCATAATCAAGCTGTAGAGGAAGCACGACAAAAAGCTAAAGAAGCAGCAGACACGGCTAATACATTAGGCGATGAGATTGCTACATTAGCAAACAAATACATCCAGTTATCGGATGCAGTAAAAACAGACGCAAGTGCAAAAGAAGATTTAATGACTACTCAGACAGAGTTATTAAAGAAACTTGGACTTGAAGGAGAAAGCATTGATGATTTGATTGCGAAATATGGTTCTTTATCAAATGCCATTAAACAAGCGAGCATTGATTCATTAAAAGACCAACAGATTGATTTGATTGCTGGTGTTGATACAGCGAGGGAAGAACTTATAAAAGCTGGTAAAGATGCTTTTGGTAGTGACAATTGGAAAAAATCTATTGTTGCTATGGGAGAAGAAGCAGGTAAGGCATGGCAAGTTTTGGAAGATGCTGGCATTATCAGTAGTGGTACTCATACAGATGTTGGTGGTGAATGGTTTTTATCTGGAGATGCAAGCGAACAAGGGGTATTAGAAAATTATAAAACTATCAAAAATGCACTTGAAGCATTGAGAGATTCAAATAAATTCACGCAAGAAGAATTATCTCAGAACGACTTATTTAAGGAATTATACGAGAGGTATAATACAGTAAAAGAAGCAGCGGAATCTTATGATTCTGAAATTGATAACTTGAATGAAAATTTAGCACAACAGACGACGTTGACAGCTTTACAGGGTAATGAATTACCTAAGACAGAAGAAGACTTTAACACATTTAAGCAAGAGCTGATTGATACAGCAGTTGCAAGTAAACAATTTATTGGAAACGAAAAGGAGATTACAGATGCGATCAATAATTATTTATCGACTGTTCCTGAGTTTGAAGGCTATTACAGCATTCCTCTGGAGAATGAACTTGATAAAGTAGACGCATTGTTGGGTCAAGAGGACTTTTCAAAAACACTCGACCTCACATCACAACTCACCGAATCAGACGACAAAGGAACTTCTAAAGCCACTCTAGCCGATTTACAATCCGAAGCTGACCTTTTAAAGACAGTCCAAAAAGAAATGTCCGAAACAGGAAAAATCGGCGTATCTTCAATGCAAAGTATTATCAAGCAATATCCAGAAGCAAAAGAAGCTCTGTCTGAATATGTGGCTGGTATTATTAATGAGCAAGAACTGTTTGCACAATTAGAGAATGTATATAATGATGATAAAACTCAATACGTTAACGCTGTATTAAAAAAAGTGCAGGCTGATGAAGAATTTTTCTCATCTCTCAAAACTGGTTATCCAGAAGTATTGGCTGAAATACAGAATTTTGTAAATAAATCTAATACTTTAATGGAACAGGCTAAAGAAAGCTATATCAACAGTATTGTTGCTGAAGAAGAAACTTGTGATAAATTCCTTTCATTTATTAAGCAGACATATCCTGAATTGTATAATGAATTGGCTGAAATATATGGAAATGATAAAGAAAATTTTATCAGACATATTATTGCTGAAAATGAAACCAATAAGGATTTTATTGACTCATTAAGAACAGCTTATCCAGATTTGGCTAATGCTCTTGCTACTGTCTATGGAAATGATGTTAGTAACTGGACTTCTATGGAACAGGCGAAAGCTCAAATTACGGCTAATCTGATTAATCAATTAAATGCAATGTGGGCAGAATATTTTGATGGTATTTCTGAAACATTTGGAGCATTTGGTTCGATTATGGAGAATGCTGATGGTAGTGGTTACACATTTGTCGGTGGTCAAGATGATTCGCATTCTTATGACCATAATCTTTCTGATGAAGAAAATAAAAGCAATGCACCGGCAATAGGCGCTTATAATAATGTCAAAAATAAAATTCAAGCTGCTATCAAAGTCGCAAATCAGGCTGTTAGTGATTTACAAGGTGCAGCTTATGATAAGATTGAATCTTCCGTAGGTGGTCTTGATTGGGATGACTTAGGTAGTGATTCTTCATCTTCATCTGGTTCAGGTTCGGACTCATCTTCTACTACGAATCCGAAAGATTATGACCTGATTGAGAGAAAAATTAAGAAGCTTGAAAGTGCAATCTCAAATCTTGATACCGCCGTATCTGATACGTACACCTCTTGGGGTGATCGTAATTCGGCACTAGTAGATGAATTGTCATCTGTTTCCGATGAGATTGCATTACAACAACAAGCATATCAGAGATATATGGACTTAGCCAATTCTGTTGGCTTGGACGGATATTACGAAGACCTTATTAAAAACGGTGAAATGGATGTTATCACTGTTGATGATGAAAATCTACAAGACCAAATTGATAAGTTTCAAGATTTCTACGACAAAGCACAGGATTGCAATGATAAAATCAGAGACCTCAATCAAAATCTAAAGGAATTACAAAAGACTAAATTTGATAATGTAGTGTCTCAATTTGAGGATATCTCATCTTCTATTTCTCATGTAGTTGCTATGCTTGACAAATATATTGACCTTGCCGATAAACATGGATATTATGCGTCACCTGAATTATATCAAAAACAACTTGAACAGTACA
>ERZ773148.744-NODE-744-length-27959-cov-4.864428_pt1 | contig 27959 bp, 31 predicted proteins | sample MGYA00580846_ERZ773148 | MGnify/ENA primary metagenome ERZ773148 (study PRJEB29015, sample SAMEA2737879) | human gut metagenome | biome: human gut; feature: human-associated habitat; material: faeces | place: China | collected 2012 ... | reverse complement strand
GCAGAGTCTCGGCGGTCTCGCTCGCTGCGGCAAGGTTGTTGATGTACTTCAACTGGATGGGGTTCACACGGCGCGAATACTCCACATCCACAAAGTTGATGATGTTGAACTTCATGCCATGGGGCATCTTGCTGTCCTTGGCATTCTTGTTCTTCAAGTAATGATAGTAGAGTTTGGTGGCGAGAGTGGGGAACTTGTAGTCGTAAACGACCATGGCAAAACCTTTTGCACTGTGCTGACGGATAAACGGCTCGATAATAGAAAAAGTCTTACCGCTACCAGGCGTACCCACTACCCAGGTGCCACGGAATGGGTTCACGATGTTCACCCATCCCTTGCGGAACTTACCTTTATAGTAGTAGCGCATAGGGATATTCACGCTGTATTTGTTGTTTTCCTCCTTCTGGCACTGTTCAAAACTCTCGTTCTCAAAGTTAAAGCGGTCTTTCAGCAGCCCTTCCTTCAGGAACTTAGAGATATTGTCGAGGGCGATATGCACCAATACGACACCGACGATGGAAGTGAGCATATAGAGCCAAGTGTTCAAACGGAGGGTATAGAAACAGGGCATTATCGAATGACCGAACAGCCATACGGACTGCACAATCAGCAGCACTCCCGACAGCAGCGGATAGAGCACCTGCCTGCGAGCGTCAAACTCCAGATGCTTCTTGTTGCGCGTTCCCACACAGGTGATACATATCAGCAGGAACGTAGCCACCTTGCTATACACGAGGTTGCCGTCATGGTATATCATCCACCGCTTGATGCGCCCGTGGATGTCCGTCACCACGCCGCCCAAGAAGTCCAACTGTTCCGGCTCCAGTGCGTAGGCGAAGAACTCCATCAGGATGGAGACATAAATCACCGCCCTGAATATCTTGTAAAAACCCTGTAACTCTTTGCTTTCTTCCATTTACTTTACAATGATTTTGGGTGATAATGAGAAAAGGAAGAAGGATGCCACGGTGGACACCCTTCTGTCCTCTTTTGAGTTTTATTCGTAGCCGTTGATGGTCTTCTCAGACTCTACTGTCCACGGAGAGATAGTTGCAGATATGACCTCCAAGGTGTTACGCACAGGCTTCAATGAATAGCTGTAGGAATGACCTGCTTTCCAAGTGTCGTTTGTGAGGAATACAAAGTTCTCCCCATTACTCAGTTGCAATGTCATGTCTGGCATAACCTGTGCAGGAACATAAAGCGTATATTCCATGTGGTCACTTTGTGGGTCGCCGAAATAATAGGTCGTCACCGACTCGTCACTGCATTCTACCTTTCCGGTCTTGATGTTGAAAGTACCGCTGTCAAAATAACCGACGAACGTGAGTAGGCTTCCTGCAAAATCGTTGGTAGTGAAACCGTATTCGGGCGAGGTATAGACCTTGATGATGACACGCACCATCTGATGGGTGAAGTTCAATGTAAGGCTCGGATTGGCGTATGATGCCGCTCCACTGGCAAACAGAAAATCATTGACCTTCTGCTCACTCTGTACAGCTGCCTCCGGCACTTGGAACTCTATGAGGTCGTTGGTAGGATTTGCCGTATAGGGATAGTAGGCATTGAAGGTGTGGGTGTCTGTGTCCGTGAAAAACACCTTGTTGGCTGACACAAACTGATTCGTGCCGCCGCTTCGGGTGAACTTCATATTGTTGATCATCCCTGTGGAAGAGATGCCAATCATATCATTGAGTTCCCACTGGTTGTCAACGGCTCGTGTGGAAACGGCAGGTTGCAGCATCTCCAGATTGGTGAATACCTGAAGCTGCTTGGTTGATGTGCTGTCGGTCACGACCACAGAACCGCCGCCACCAGGCAGGTAAATCTCATTGACGATGTCTTGGTCACAGGACGTGAGGAGCATGGCTCCAAGTCCCAACATTAGAAACAAATTCTTTTTCATGCTTTTTCTTTTTTAATTGTTGTACTTTGATGATGATACGGGTGATACTCGATGTCTGTATATGGGCTAATCCATAATCGTGATGATGGGTCTCGCCTTATGCGGCTGCCACTTGGGAGTCTCCTGTATGGCACCGCTGCCAAGGGAGTAGAGCCATGCCTTGGCGGTCGCCTGTCCTTCTACCTCCGTTGAAGTCCAATACCAACAGTCATCATCCTCATCGGGGATAGGTGTGCCGCCGCATTTCAGGATGTATGGGTTGATGATGTCCTTGGCATGATAGAGCAGACGCATCTGCGCCACGCTCGGTATATAGGCACTCTGACCGTAACGCCACATGTCGAAGACACGTTCTGCCAAGGGCGACTTCACATCGGCCGTGCCATAGAGGGCAAAGGTGTTGGCATTACCATCGTAGGCGGTGAGGTCACAGGATGTGTCCTGCTCTACACCGATGCTGTCGGCAAAGGCTTCGGGAACGATGTCCCACAGATAGACGGCATATCCGTTACCCTCCATTTCTTCCCTCTGGTTGATGTTGAACACCACGGCAATGGCTTGCTTGCCCGATTGCTCATAGGTTTCGTAGGGCATCACCTTGCCGTCAGTGGTCAAGATATGGGTAACCTTCATGGCAGTATCGGGAAAGTCCTGATGCTCGTCACAGGCAGTCAGCAACACCGTTGCCGCAACTGCCAAGATTGAAAACAGTTTCTTCATACGCATAGTCATTTTACAGGAAGTTTCACACCCAGGACAATACCCGTTCTGAACAGGTCTTCACCCTTGATCATCACATCGGTCTTCACCTGCCAGAAGAGCTTCCAGCCGTGTCTGAGTGTATAGTTTTGCTCATAGCCGAGGTGGATGCCACCCAAGAACCTGTCAGTATCGCTACCTGCCGATGCTCCTATGCGCATGTTGCCATGGTGGTTGCGTCCTCTTGCCACACAGGGCTTATAGGCAAAGCCGAAACCATAACTGCGGTAGTTGTTCCAAAAACTCTCAGGACAGACATGACCGCACGATGCGCACTCGTTCCACTTGATATATCCGTTTGCAAAATACTCCCACGCATTGTGGTACTTCGTCTCATACTCGTAGGACAGCGTCACGTCCAGTCCTCGCTCATACAGGCATCCGAACCCCAAGGATATGCGGTCGCTATTCTGCTGCGCTATTGCCGGAGTCATGCTTGCCATAAAATAGATGGCTATCAGCAATAATGTATGCGCAAGCCTATTGGCTTTCCCTTTGGCCGCCGAACGTTGTTTCTTCATTCTACATTCTTCACTCTTCATTTTCATCATTCTTCCTCCAACAGTATATGGTTAAACGAATCGGCTGACAGCACATCCTCATAGTCGATGCTGAGCGAGATGGTGCGTCCGCTTATCTGCTTCTCCGACAGTTCTATGGTCAGCACCTTGTCGTTGGGGAAGGTCATCTTCTTCACCACAATCACGTTGCGATAACCGTACTTGAAGGTCCTCGCATCGTCCAACACAAGGGCTGGGGTCAACTCCACTATCTGCGCATTGGTAGCCTTGCTCTGCTTCTTGTCCGATAGTTTGATGCGCATCTCGTCGATGTCGAAGCGGATGTTGGTCTTGTTCTCCACGGAGAAGTCGATGAAGAAATATTCGCCCACGCTGTAGATGTTGTTCAGGCGCATTACCATGCGGTGCATCTTCGTCGCCACGTTGCGGTATTTGGCAGACGATGACCATATCTGACGTGCATACTTGGTCATGTCGGCAGTGGACAGGCTTACAGCGGGATTGTTGTAGGCATTGCGCTCCGAGCATTCTATTTCCTTATCGGTTACTGCCTCCTGCATCCTCGTGGTATAGAGCAGTGCATACTGCGTGCGGTAGCGTTCCGTCACGATTGTCACTATCGCCAACACCTCACCGTCGGCATACACGTTGTCCTTCGGCTTCAGGCGGATGGTGTTGTTGATGGGTTGGTCGCCCACCACCTTGTCTGTGGATATATCGACAAAGCGGATGGGTTCGGAGGCGGTGATGACGGTGGTCACTTGGTCGTTGACCGTCAGCTGCTCCATCTCCATGTAGGTGGTCTGCGCCTTGGCTGAAAGCACGCTCAGCGAAAGCAATGCACAGACATTCATTTTCTGAAAACAATTCATATTAGTTGATTTTTTGATGTTTATACTCTATGAGCCACCGTTCCCGACAATTCCGTTGTCGGGCAGTGTCTATTTCCTTTTCTCTTTCCCATTTACAAGGTAAACAAACGTCCCATACTTCAGCTTCACTTTGTTCTTCTTGATAGCCTTGCTGATGGCATTGCTTGTCTTCTGGTAGGCATTGGTCACGGCTTGCATTCCCCATTGCGAGAAACTGTTGTTCGCTCCACTCTGGTCGATGTTCATGTTGCTCTGCATCGCACCGCTCGCCACATCCTTGGTTGTTTCACGGAACTGGCTACCGGGGACATACAAGCCCTCCAGTCCGTCCGTATCATAGAGCGAAAGCGACACCTTTATCAGCTCGTCATCCACCAAGATAGAGTTGATGCTGCCCTTCACTCGCTGAGAACCGAAACCGCTCATGGTGGCATAGAGATACGACCCTTTCTTCACCATGGTCTCACCAATCTCTATGTCGTCCAACAATCTCAGCCGCACTCTCGATCCGTCCGTAGCTTTCACATCCTCGTCAATGATGGCCTTGATGAGCTTCGGCTCATGCTCGTTCTGCGTCAGGGTGTTGAAATAGTCGGAAGTCACCTTCACCTTCTTCACCACCTCCTGTGCCTTATCCTCCTCATCCAACGCCTTGCTGTCCTCGGCAATCTGACCTTTCACCTCAATCGGCTCCTTGGGAGGTTCAGCCTGTGTGGTGTCCTGTACCATGGGGGCAACAGCAGCCTGTCCTCTCAGCCTCGCTTCGGCGAGTGCCTTGTTGAGTGCTTCGAGTGCTTCCGCTTCTCGCGCCTTGGCATCGGCCACTTCGGCTGCATCGTCCTTCTCTTCTGCCTGACGGACGAGTTCCGCAAGGTCTTCTTCTGTGTACTTGGATTCATACGCTTCTTTCTCTTCTTCGTTGTCACGCTCAATGTTATCAACAGCCGAATAGTCTGCTATGCGACCATACGACTTCGCCATGTTCTCATACTTGCCGCCGATGCCGTCGCCCTTCCTGATCTTTGCACTTGGCAGGTTGGGGTTCAGAAACTCGGTGGTCTGCAGGTTCTTGTCCTGCTTCTTCGCCACCTCCGTATCGAACATGTTAAAGACAAAATAGCCTGTGGCAAGCAATGGGATGTACACGATGGCTGGCAGCATGTACTTCGGCTGACGGAAGTTTATCTTATCTGTTATTCTCATCGCTGTCTGATTTTGATTCGTTTGACTTCTTGTGGATTCCATCACCAACTTGATGTTTCACGGGAGGAAGTGTGCAATGGGCGGCATCCATCACCTGCCGTATGCGCCCTTCCTGCCGCTCAATGGCACTTGTCGCCTCCGTTCGATGACCGTAGTACTGCACCATCCTGTAGATATTGATGCCGAAACAGGTGGCAACAAAGCCAAAGACGACGACGAGAAACAGCGTCTTGTGTGCATTGGCGAAGCCTTGCACCTTAGCCGCCGCACGGTCTATCCTCGTAGTCTTGGCAAACTTGCGCCCTGCCGCCACCTCCTTCTCATATCGCTCCTTGTACTTGGGGTCGTTCTTGTCGGGCATCTCTTCGCCCACAAGCATCCGTCTGATTCCTTTCACACTCATACCGCTGCGATATTAGAAGTTTGACTTCGACTTCTGCTCAATGTCCTTGTTGAGCAAGGTTCTCCAGTTCGTGATGAGCAGTCCGTGGGGATTGTTCTCCGTCCTTGGCACACGCTTCACCTGTCCCGCCGTCACCAGTTCACGCATCAGGATGTTGCTCCTTCGCTCAATCCTCTGCCTTCCGTAGTAGGTGAACTCCATCTTCTCCTTGTTGAACTTGATGCTGTCACAATAGATGCTGAACACGGCACTCGTACCCATGATGTTGTTATAAAAGCCCTTCTCCTTCAGCGTATTGTACTGCGCCAAACCAGTTTCATCGACCAAATACATCGCCTTCTCCATCGAATAGCGGATGTACTTGTCATCGGGAGCAAGCGTAAAGAAGTAATGGTGGAACATCTCGATATGGCTCTTTGCCTCCACATCCAGCGTTTCCTCCATCGTGGTGCGGTTCACCAGTATGGGCACGTTGCCGTCCAATACATACACCTTTTGCTGCGCGTCCGTCACCATGCAGCGCGCCGTCCAGATGCTCGACACCGAGATGATGATGCAGCCCATGAGGAACGCAGAGCAGATGATGCCCACCAGCTTGATTTTGTTTTCTAAGTTCTTGATTACCATACGTTACTGCTTGTTTGAGGTCTGATTTCTCTTCATTCTCACATATTCACGGTGCAGGATGGTGTATATGTCCTTCTCAACTTCTTCCACCAGTTTGGCGTAATACTTGATGCAAGCCTCTACGTAGATGCCTTCGTATTTCAGTTGGATCCACACCCACCAGATGTCACGTTCACGTCTCCGTCGATTTCTGTAGATTTTGGCACGATGCAAGCGATAACTCAGGTAATCTACCATAGGCACTACATACTCGTCGTTATCCTCAAAGCCTTCTGCCATCTCCTCATACTGTGGGTCGATGTAGTTGTTTTCGGAATTGAAAAACTCTTCCTTTGCACGCTTGTTGGCAAACGCCATGAATTTCTCATCTTTGAGCCAACGCTCAATTTCATTTTTTGCTTTCATTTTTCTTGATGGTTACTTTTATTTGTTTCAATAGGAGGTGCGGTGACTCACCGCACACTCACATGTTATCTCATCACGGTCGCCATGGTTCCCGTAGCCGTCATCTTGGCTTGTTGTGCCACGCCCTCGCCGAAGTTTCGGGTTGAGAAGGCGGTGTCGCCCTCTGGTATCATCCATGCCGCAAGGTCGGGCACGAGGTTCAGACATTTCAACGCCACGATGCTCGCCGCCATCAGATAGCCTGCCGAGAAGAACGAGTTTTGCAGATAGGCTGCCATCGTCTGCTCACTGGCTGTTATCACCGTCAGGTTCTCTACCTGTATGCAGAGCACTATGTCAAAGAGCAACAGGACGTAGAAGCCGACGAAGTAGAGGATATTATGGCGTAAAACAAAGTCGTAATAAATCAAAAGAAATACACGTTATCGCATTGATACACAGATACTTTATTGATTTGATTTCTTTTATTTTCCTGACTGTTAAAAATCTATTTTTGGTGCATTTTTGTTGCACGTTTGTTACGCGAAACAAAATAATCTTTATAACTTTGACCTCAGAGAAACCCGAATGGGGACATAAAATAGAAACAAATAAAAGCATATAACAGCATGGGAAGACAAAAGAAAGTATCAAAACCGAAAGAACCAGTTCGCATTCGTCAGCGCAAGTTGAAGAATGGAAATATCAGCCTCTATCTCGACATTTATTCGGATGGTGTCAGAAAATACGAGTCACTGTCGCTCTACCTCGTTCCAGAGAAAGACCCGATTTCAAAAGACCAGAACAGACACGCTATGCAAGTGGCAAACAAGGTGAAGTCAGAAAGAATATTGGGGCTGCAGAACCGTGGCATCAAACAATGGGAGAAAATCAAGCAGGAGAATATGCCACTGCTGACTTGGCTCTGCAAATATGAGGAGTCGGACGGCAACTTTGCTAAATCCACATTGAAAGGTAGAAAGGAGATGCGCCACAAGATAGAACAGTACCTTGCCACGACTGGCGACATCAATATCTGTTTGTCAGAAATAGATGTTGATTTCTGCCGTGGCTTCGTGAAGTTTTTGAAAACGGCACATCATGGAGTGAAGAAAGACGCTACTGCTGTTATCAGCCAAGGTTGCGCCCATCATCATCAAGCGGTATTCAATGGCGCATTGAATAAGGCTGTGCGTGAAGGTATTATCGCAAGCAATCCAATGAAACTATTGGATGCTAAGGAGAAGCATCAGCCAGCCGAAAGCGTAAGAGAATATCTGACCATTGACGAGTTGAAAGCAATTATGAAAGCGGACTGCGCCAACACGGAAGTAAAAAAGGCATTTATCTTCTCTTGCTTTGCAGGATTGCGCTTGGGTGATGTACGTGCGCTCACATGGAACAAGGTGTTTCTCGCATCTGACGGAAAGACAAAGTTTGTCCGCACGATCATGGAGAAGACAAACAAACTCGTCAATGTTCCATTATCAAAAGAGGCTCTGAACTGCCTTAATGAAAAGGAAGACCCGAATGAGCCTATATTCACTTTGCCAGGCACTCCAACGGTATGTCACGACATCCGTAAATGGATGCAAAATGCTGATATTAAAAAGCATATCTCGTTTCACTGCTCACGGCACACCTTCGCAACGATGATGCTGACACTTGGAGTTGACATCTATACAACAAGCAAATTATTGGGGCATAGCAATGTCTCTACAACACAGATATACAGCAAGATAGTGGACGAGAAAAAAGTGGAGGCGGTCAACAAGGTTGATAATCTATTTGATTAGCACTAATAAAAAAAGGTAACTGAAAATGAGTATAGAGATAAGAACAAGAGTGTTAAAAAATGGCAGTCAGTCACTATACCTTGACTGCTATGAGAATGGTAAAAGGGAATATGAGTCACTGCATTTGTACCTTGTTCCAGAGGTAAACGAAGACGCAAAGCGAGAGAACAAGAACGCCATGAAAAAGGCGGTCGCTATAAAGGCAGAAAGACTCCTTGGTATTCGTAAGGAGGCAAAGTCTCCAGATGAAACGGCATTAAGAAAGGCATCGCCTGTTTTCTCAGAATGGCTGCTTGATTATCACAAGGGATTGATTGACAGCCAAGCGTATTCTCAGAACTACATCAAGAATGTATGGAAGCTGATAGCCATCATGCACCAATATATGAAATACAGCCATAAAAGTGGCATACGATTGATAGACTTCAATAAAAACGTATATATGGGCTTCTTGAACTATATAAGGGACATCTATGTTTCGCCAAAGTCTCCAAGCAACCCTCAGAAGTTGGCACAGTCCACCATGCACCAAATGCAGACCACACTCAACACCATATTGAACAAGGCGGTCAGAAACGGTCTGATAAGTGCAAATCCTTTTGCTTCATTGGATATAAGGGAAAGGGTCAGCAAGGCAGAGAGTAATATCGTTGCATTGACAAAAGAAGAGGTCATGTCATTGGCTTCCGTAGAAACAGGCAGTCCTGCAACCAAGCAATGTTATATGTTCTGTTGCTTTACAGGTTTAAGACATAGCGACATATCCAACTTAAAATGGAAGGATATTCGCCAAACTGATGCGGGATTGGCAATCTATCTGCCTCGTATGCAGAAAACCAAGCACCCCATTCTGATACCATTAGGCAAAAAGGCATTGGAATGGTTGCCCGACAAGGAAGATAAAAGTGAAGATAGCCTTGTGTTTAACACACCGCAAATCTGCAACTGTGACAGAGCCTTGAAGCACATGGCAAAACGAGCTGGCATTACAAAGGTTCTCGGATTTCACACAAGTCGGCACACTTTTGGAACATTGGCTATCCTCGCAGGATGTGACATCTTGACTGTGAGCAAACTATTGGGTCATAAAAGTGTTAAGACAACACAGATTTATGCTTCCGTAGCCATGCAGATGAGAGCGGATGCCGTCAAGCGAGTGGAAAAAGTATTTGGAAATTAGGGAAGAAAAGAAAGGGAGTAAGGAGGATAAAATCTCTTTATTCCCTTATTTCGTATCAAATGGATGTGAAAGTGTGAAATATCGTTATATTTTTACCTATTAGAGCCACATAACGAATTATTATCGCAAAATTTAATGTATATTTGCAGTAAAATTCGGTGAAAATATGAAACTGAACAGAATAAAAGACACGTTGGAAGAAAAAGGCATCTCTCAGACATGGCTTGCAAAACAGCTTGGGAAGAGCTTTAGTACAGTAAACTGCTACGCCAGGAATAAATACCAGCCAGATTTGGAAACATTGCTTGAAATATCCAAAATTCTACAAGTCGATTTGAAGGACTTGATAACAGACGAGGGCGAGCGAGAATAAAAACGCCAAATACTGGATTTTTAGAACTGGACAAAATAACTTCCGATAATAAAACGTTATTTGAACATGGGCATAAGCAAAGAACTTACAGAAGAGGACATCAAGTTCCGCTATATCAACGAAGCCATCACAAGCAAGGGATGGTCAAAGGATAGTATATTCATGGAACAGAAGGTTAAATTTACTGATGGTAAAATTAGCCTTCATGGTAATCTTGTGCATAGAGAGAAACCTAAGTTTGCCGACTATGTACTTTATGCAAATAAGGCAACACCCATTGCTATTGTAGAAGCAAAGGATGCCAATCATTCTGTTTCTCATGGATTGCAACAAGCCATGACCTATGCCCAAATGCTTGATGTGAAGTTTGCATACAGTTCAAATGGTGAAGGTTTTGCCGAACATGACTTCTTGACAGGCAAGGAACGCACTTTTGCTATGGACGAATTTCCAACAAAAGAAGAACTTGTCGAAAGATATAAAAATGAGGCTAACGATGGAAACGGACTTAACGAACAAGAGCTGGCTATCATAGAGCAGCCTTTTTGCACTGGTCAGAATATATTTCCGCCACGATATTATCAGCGCAATGCAGTAAATCGCACAGTTGGTGCCATTGCCAAAGGACAAAGCCGTGTGCTCCTTGTCATGGCAACTGGCACAGGCAAGACATATACTGCATTTCAGATTGTATGGCGTTTACTTAAAAGTGGTTTGAAGAAGAAAGTGTTATATCTTGCAGACAGAAACATATTGGTTGACCAATCCATACAGCAGGACTTCAAACCATTAGAAAAGGTAACGCACAAGATAGACTACTCAAAAGACAAGAACCACTTGGAAGAATTAGGGGCTTATCAAGTGTTCTTTGCACTCTATCAACAGTTGATTGGACAGAATGATGCCAAAAACTATAAGGAGTTGTTTCCTAATCCAGACTATTTTGACCTTGTTATCGTTGATGAGTGTCATAGAGGTAGCGCAAAGGATGATAGCAACTGGCGAAACATTTTAGAATACTTTTCTTCGGCTACTCATATAGGTATGACTGCCACACCTAAAGAAACAAAATACCAGTCAAGTATTGGCTACTTTGGTGAGCCTATATATACATACAGTCTTAAAAACGGAATTGAGGACGGTTTCCTTGCTCCTTTCCAGGTAATCAACATCACAACCAACATTGGCGATGAGTGGAGACCGACAAAGGGACAAAAGGATATTTACGGCAATGAGATAGAAGACCGCATTTATAACAATAGCGACTATGACTATAACATTGTCATAGAAGACCGCATAAGGGAAGTTGCGCAAGAGATAACCAACTATCTGAAAAGTACAGATCGCATGGCTAAGACCATAGTGTTCTGTGCTGATGAAACTCATGCGGAACGTATGCGTATGGCTTTGGCTAATGCCAATGCTGATATGTGTAAGAAAAATCCCGACTATGTGGTTCGTATAACTGGTAGTGACGAATACGGAAAAAGCAAGTTGGATTATTTCATTTCTGTTGCAGAGAAATACCCTGTCATAGCGACAACAAGTAAGTTGCTTTCAACTGGCGTTGATTGTAAAATGACAAAACTGATTGTGCTTGACCAACAAATCGGCTCTATGACAGAGTTCAAGCAGATTATAGGTCGTGGCACTCGTCTTCGTGAGAAAGAAGGAAAGACATACTTCACTGTAATGGACTTCCGCAACGTGACACGATTGTTTGCAGACCCAGATTGGGACGGACCGATTGAAATAGACCCGAACTATCCGCCCAAGCAGAAAGAGCCTAAGCCGTATGTACTTCCTGAAAACGACGAGCCTAAAGGCGTGAAAGAACCAGATCCTGAACCACGACCGAAGCCGATTGTTGCCAAGGATGGTTGCCAAGTTATGGTCATTAACAAAGTCGTTTCTGTCTATGACACAAACGGTAAGTTACTTCGCACGGAAAGCATTACCGACTATACAAAGAAAAGTATCATAGACACATACGCTACGATTGATACGTTCACTTCCAAGTGGCAAGAAACCACGAGAAAGTCAGACATTGCTGAAATGCTTAAAGAAAGTGGCATTGACCTTGCGGTGTTGAAGCATGACCAAGATATGGACGATGTTGATGATTTCGATTTCATCTGCCATATAGCCTACGGCAAGAAAACACTTACACGACATGAACGTGCCGAACAAGTGAAGAAACGAGACATATTCAGCAAGTATGGTCAGCAGGCACGACTTGTGCTTGAAGCCTTGTTGGATAAGTACACCAAGGAAGGTGTGTCTGAATTGGAAAGCCTTACTGTGCTTGAAAACGACCCATTCCGCAAATTGGGTTCAAAGGCAAACATCGTGAAGTTTTTTGGTGGCAAGCAAGGCTATCTTGATGCCGTAAAGGAACTGGAACAATACATATATAATATAGCATAAAATAGAAACAAAATATGAGTTTATCAAATTTCGTAAAACGAGTACGCAATATAATGCGCAATGATGCCGGTATCAACGGTGATGCGCAACGCATAGAACAAATGGCGTGGATGCTGTTCCTGAAAGTCTATGACGAGAAAGAGAATGACTGGGAGTTGGACGATGATGATTACAAGTCTATTATTCCAGAAGAATGCCGTTGGCGCAACTGGGCGCATGACGATGGAAACGGTAATGCTTTGACTGGTGATGAGCTGCTTTCGTTTGTCAACAACACATTGTTTGTGGAACTCAAAAACATAGAGGTAACACCAACTACCCCTATCCGTCAAGCGATTGTAAAGACCACATTTGAGGATGCCAACCAATATATGAAAGATGGAGTTCAACTTCGTCAAGTGCTGAATGTGATTGACGGTTTGAACCTTGGTGACTATGAAGAGAGTCATGCTTTCGGAGAGATATACGAGACAATCCTTAAAGAAATGCAGTCGGCAGGTTCCTCTGGTGAGTTCTACACCCCAAGAGCCTTGACCGAATTTATGGCAGAGATTGTCAATCCGCAGATTGGTGAAAAAATGGCAGACTTCGCTTGTGGTACAGGAGGTTTCATCACAAGTTGGTTGGGTGAATTAGACAAGAAGGTAAAGACTGCTGAAGACCGCAAAGAGTACAATCAGTCTGTATTTGGCATAGAAAAGAAACAATTTCCGTATATGCTATGTGTGACAAACCTGTTGTTGCATGGTATTGACACGCCATTGGTATATCACGACAACTCGCTTACAAAAGATGTACTTAACTATACAGACGAAGACAAATTTGATGTTGTGTTGATGAACCCACCATACGGTGGTAACGAGAAGTCGGATGTCAAGTCACACTTCCCTTCTGATATGCGCAGTAGCGAGACTGCTGATTTGTTTATGGTTCTCATCATGTACCGACTGAAGAAGAATGGTCGTGCAGCGGTTATTGTTCCAGACGGTTTCCTGTTTGGAGCGGACAACACAAAGATTGCCATCAAGACCAAGTTGCTCAGAGATTTCAACTTGCATACCATTATCCGTTTGCCTGGCAGTATCTTTGCACCTTACACTTCGATTGCCACGAACATTTTGTTCTTCGACAATACCAGTGCGGAGGGTGCTCCAGAAGGTTATTCTACAAAGGAAACGTGGTTTTATCGTTTGGATATGCCAGAGGGTTACAAGCATTTCTCCAAGACAAAGTCCATGAAGTCGGAACATTGCGACCCAATCCGTGAGTGGTGGAACGACCGTAAGGAGATTATTATTGCTGATGGTGACGAGAAATCTCGTTGCTATTCGGTTGAAGACCTTATTGCCACCGATTGCAACTTCGACCTGTGCAAGTTCCCGAAAGAGGATGAAGAAATCTTGCCTCCTGCCGAACTGCTTGCCGACTATTTCAAGAAGCGCAAGGCTCTTGATCATGAAATTGATAAGACATTGGCGGAGATACAGCGTAGCTTGGGGATAAATGTGAATGTGGACGAATTGTAAAATGTGGGACAGTGTTCCACAAATCTAAAAGATTGGCATGGAGAATAAAGGTTTGACAAACATAAATGATGCTGCCTATCAGAAGTTGATAGACAACATAACCACGCTATGGGATGAGGCAAAGTCAAAAGCCATTGCTGCGGTCAATACGGAATTGCTTGATGCCAACTGGCAAACAGGAAAGTATATCATTGAATTTGAGCAGGGTGGTAAACAAAGAGCTGAATATGGCAAAAGGTTACTTGTAAACCTTGCAAAGGATTTGACAGCAAGAAATGGAAAAGGTTTTAACCGAACAAACCTTACCTATATGCGTAAGTTATACTTGGCATTCCCAAAATGTGGGACACTGTCCCACAAATTGACATGGAGCCATTATTATGAACTGTTGAAATGTGATAATACGCTTGAAATGCAGTTCTATTATAAGGAATCCATCAAGGAATGTTGGAAAGTTAGGGAACTGAGAAGACAGATGAAGAGCTGTCTGTTTCAGCGACTTGCACTAAGCACAGACAAGGCTGGAGTTCTTGCTTTGGCTAACGAGGGGCATCAAGTACAAACTCCGCAAGACATCATCCGTGACCCTTTCGTACTTGAATTTGCAGGACTTCCCAAACAGAAACGCTATAAGGAGAGTGACTTGGAAAAGGCTCTTAAAGACCACATGGAGCAGTTCCTTTTGGAAATGGGACGTGGTTTTGCTTTTGTGGGCAGACAATACTCCATGCAGATAGGAAGCCGACAGTTCAAGGTGGATTTGGTATTCTACCATTGTATTTTGAAATGCTATGTGCTGATTGACCTAAAGCGAGCAGAGATAAAGCATGGTGACATCGGGCAGATGAACCTCTACCTTAACTATTTCAAAACAGAAGTATGTCAACCTGACGATAATCCACCCATTGGCATAGTTTTGGGAGCAAGAAAAGACGAACTTCTAATGGAGTATGCCTTGGAGGGTATTACCAATCAGTTGTTTGTGGCACGTTACCAGCTCTATTTGCCAAAGCGTGAAGAACTGCAAGCGCAACTTGACAAGTTGTTGGACGAAGCAGAGTAACAACAATAAAATAAGGACATTTCGATTTTATAGCATAATTATGAAAAGTAATATTGGAATACAAATCATTTTGTCTATTGTACTGACTATGTGCAGTATCAATATAAATGCACAAACGGTCGGATATACATATCGACCTTTGGCTGCCGAGGGATGCAACATGAAATATAGCGTTGCAAAGCAAGATACGGCATATTACATTATCGCAACCGTAAAGTCAGACCGACTGAATTTCTTGAAAGAATCAACCATGTTGTTGAAAACATTCGATGGTGAAGTTATTAAACTTTATGGTTCTCAGATTGGTAGCGGCTCTGAAACGGCAGGTATTGTTTCTGGCAATATAGTCCTTCCTGTGACAGAAATCAGTTCTACAGCTCAATTCAAGATAAGTCCACAACAATTTGAATTGTTGAAAAAAGGCGTGGCTAAGATAAGGTTATCTACCATACCTATTGAGCATGAGCGGACATTTGCCAAAGATAAAATAGGCAAGAAACTTTATCAGTTCTTCTTGAAGCAGAAGAATAAGGACAATGATTTCTAACGATAGAAAATTACAATGAACGGAAAGCAATTAAAGAATAGCATATTACAATGGGCGATACAGGGAAAACTTGTACCGCAGGATCCTAATGACGAACCTGCAAGCGTTTTGCTTGATAAGATTCGCCAAGAGAAAGAACGCTTGATCAAGGAGAAGAAAATCAAGCGTGACAAGAACGCATCCATTATCTACCGTGGTGAGGACAATTCCTATTATGAGAAGATACTCGCTACGAGAGAGGTGAAGTGCATTGATGAGGAGATACCGTTTGAGATACCACAGGGGTGGGAATGGTGTCGATTGGGAGAAATATCAACTTATGCCCAAACAAAAAGAAAAATCAATGCATCGAATGCCGATTCTCAATTGTGGGGATTGGATTTGGAGGATATAGAAAAAGGAGGAAGACTACTGAATATCAAGACTGTTGGTGAGCGAAAAGCCATCGGTGACAAAACAATATTCAACCGTGGTGATATTTTATACAGCAAACTCCGTCCATATTTATTAAAGATACTCGTTGCACCCGAAGAAGGTATTTGCACTCCCGAAATCATACCTTTCACTTGTTATGGCAACATATGCAAAGATTATATTGTTAGCTTTTTGAAATCACCATACGTAGATGACTATATCAATTCTGTTACATTCGGTGTAAAAATGCCACGTGTAAGTACAGAAACTATGACATCACTGTTAGTTCCACTTCCTCCTCTTTCTGAGCAGTTCCGTATTGATACAAAGACAAAGGAGTTGATGCCATATATAGATGGATATGGAAAAGCACAGAATAAACTCAATAAGTTAAATGAAGAACTTTCCAATACTATTCGTAAGAGCATTCTCCAAGAGGCTATTCAAGGAAAACTCGTTCCACAAATAGCAGAAGAAGGAACTGCCAAAGATTTGCTTGAACAGATAAAGGCAGAGAAACAAAAGTTGGTCAAAGAGGGTAAGTTGAAGAAGTCCGCTTTGGCTTCTTCTGTTATCTTCCGTGGTGACGATAACAAGTATTATGAGCAGATAGGCAAAAAGTGTTTGGATATAACTGATGAAATACCATTTGTAATTCCTGAAACTTGGCAATGGGTAAGGGTTCGTGATGTTTTCCAATTAAACCCAAAGAATGAAGCCGAAGATGAGAAGTTGGTAGCTTTTATTCCTATGGAGAAAATTAGTGCTGGCTATAAATCAGACTTTACTTTTGATACTGCCAAATGGGGAACTATCAAAAAAGGATTTACTCATTTTGCGAATGGTGATGTTGCTTTTGCAAAAATCACGCCATGCTTTCAAAACAGAAAGTCTGCAATTTTCCATGACTTACCCAATGGAATCGGGGCAGGAACAACAGAATTAAAGGTATTGAGACCCTATGGAAATACAATAGATAGGTGGTATCTATTGTATTTCTTAGAGTCTCCGTATTTCATAGATGAAGCAACGTTTAAGGGAACCGCTAATCAACAACGTATTGTCGTGGGTTACTTGGAAGACAAACTATTTCCTTTGCCTACTCAAAAAGAGCAACAACGCATTGTCGCTCAAATAGAAAAACTATTTGAGCAACTGCGTTAATTGTTCTATCTTCTGAACTATTCTTCTCTGTTCTTGTAGTGGTGGAATACCAATAATAAGCCCATAAAACAATTCTTTGTTGAGGTGTGGAATTGCTGCACCTTTCTTAGAGTTGCGCAATGTCTCTTTATAGAACTGTATAAAAGCTAAAACATAAGGTTCATACATTGAAGAACTTATCCATAGTTGCTTGAAAGTGCTACCCATATAGCCATCTTGTGGTACGATGAAAACTTCACCAGAGTTTTCACCGTCCACAAGTACTATATTGTCACCCTTATAGACAAGTTTGCCTTGTTCAACAATAGTTCCAGAACTTTTACCACGCAGGTATTTTGCATCTAATAAGCATTGTTTGCCAGTTGTTTTTAAGCCGTCTGTAAGTTGGCAAACTGCATTTAATCGAGCAAGAGACCAAGAACTTGGAAAGTCCAAAGGAAGTTCAATCTCAGTTACTTCACCCCCTATCTGCTCATAATACTTGATAAAACCTCATTAATTTTGTCTACTATTCTTCTTTGTTCTGCCATTGGAGGCAATGGTAAATACAACTCTTTCAACCTTTCTTTCCCAAGATTATAAAAAGCAGCACCAGACTTCTTGGTTATTCCTCGCATAGCCTCAATCAAGAATGGACTTTGAAGAAAATACGCAAGTACCAAGGAGTGATTAAAGTCTTGAATGTATGGGCTAATGATGAATACAAAACCACCAGCACTAACATTGTTGTAGTCTTTTTCTATCACTGCCATTTTACCAATATTCTCCAAACTGGTTACAGCAGGAGTAATGATGCAATTCTTTTTTAGAATGGAATTTGCATTGACAAACTCCTCTGACACAAAGACATCATCATCTTTGAATATATACTTATTGGGTAGAATGTTTCCACCACGCAATATTCTAATGCCTTTTTTATTTGCGTTTGCTTGCTCTTTTTTGAACGAAGCCCCTGTTTGTATTTCCAACAAATCTTTGACCTTGCACCAAACCCATGTTTCTGGTATTTGAAACGGCAAAAACTCGTCAATACAAACATGGCTGTCGTCTATCAACTCATAATACTTGTTACGGACTCAATCTTTTGTACTATACGCAGTTGTTCTGCAAATGGTGGTAGTGGAACAAGATAGCTTTTTACAGTCTTTGTTGCTAATTCCTTTTGCTTTGTACTGCCGTCCGATTTGTCTTCAATAACAGACTGAACTGTATTACTTGCAAAATAATAGTACAGGTATTCAGAAACGATGTACGTTTTGTATGGACGAATAACTGTAACATGGCTGTCAGCAACAGCCAATTCATAAGGGTTAAGTAGCGTGTAGTATATAGCCATTCTACCCAATGTTCCCAATCCTGTAGAGTTCCACATCAAATCTCTATCTTGCAAGAAATACTCACTATTATAAGATGTAATACTCTGCGGCTCAATAAACTTTGCTTTTTCTATGGAAAATCCTACCCATTGATTGCATTTTTGAGCTACAACAGGATATTTCTTTATAGGACTATATTTGGGAGATTTGCCTCTATGAATAAAAGAACAAATATCGTCAAGTCGTACCCATGCCCAATTTGATGGTATCTCAAATGGTATTTCTTCATCAATACATACAGCATCATCTTCCGTCTTCTCCCAATACTTGTTATCGTCACCACGGAAGATAACAGAATCGTTGAGGGCAGACTTCTTTAGCTTGCCCTCTTTCACGAGTTTTTGCTTCTCTGCCTTTATTTGTTCGAGCAGTTCTTGGGATGTACCTTCTTCGGCAAGTTGCGGCACGAGTTCACCTCGAATAGCTTCTTGCAAGATTGACTGTTTTATAAGTTTGGGAATACTTTCATTTAGTTCGTCAAGTTCATCTTGTGCTTTCTCATAATGCTTTATTATAGGTGAGATATTTCCTAATTCCTCTACGATTCGAATTTGCTCTTTATATGGAGGAATAGGAACAAGAGTCATTTTTATTATGTCTGTGTTGAGATTTGGTTGAGCTGTACCTTGGTTGATGTTTCTGTACAAATCCGTCATATAGCAGAAAAACCAATATACATAAAGTTTCAATCTTTCATCCAAAGACAAGAAAGCTGCAACACCGTCATTAAATGTCGTTTCAAATGTACATATTTTGGGCACGCCCAATGTAGCACCACTATTAGTCAATAAAAGGGTTCCTGCTTCGACCAAACGAGTTTTACTTAGTCCTGCTTCTTTTATTGTTGAAGAAAAACTCTTCACATAAATAGATGATTCTCTAGTCAAATCTGCAACCTTTAGAAAAGGAATAGAACCATCATAAAATATAGGACTGCCTGCAGGACGAGGTGAGCCACCTCTTACAACATCAGCTAATGATGCTATTCTGCACCATTCCCACCCCTGTGGAATCTCAAACGGTATCTCCTCATCAATGCACTTTACCTCTCCCGTAGCGAGTATCTTCTCATAATAGGAACTCATAGAACAAATCCATGCCTATTTATTAGGACAACTTTATGTTTCACTAATAAACGAATAGAAATGGAATTAGACAAATTTGAAGAGTTCCTAAGCCAAGGTAATATGGCTAAGAACACGATTTCGGCATATCTGTATGCCGTGAAAGAGTTTGGCTCTCGACACAAAGAGTTGAACAAGAGAAACTTGTTGGTTTACAAGACCTACTTGATCGAGACTTACAAGCCAAAGACGGTGAACCTCCGTATTCAGGCGTTGAACAAGTACCTTGTATTTGTAGGCAAGACTAAGCTCCGCTTGAAGTCGGTCAAGGTACAACAACGTTCTTATTTGGAGAATGTCATCAGCAATGCTGACTATACCTTCTTGAAGAACAAGTTGAAAAAGGAAGACAACTTGGAGTGGTACTTTGTGGTGCGTTTCTTGGCTGCGACAGGCGCCAGAGTGAGCGAACTTGTACAAATCAAGGTTGAGCACGTGCAAGTAGGCTATTACGACATCTACACCAAGGGTGGCAAGATACGGCGTATCTATATCCCCAAGGCATTGCGCAAGGAAACAGAAAAATGGTTGCAGACACTCAACCGTACAAGTGGATATCTCTTTCTCAATCGCTTTGGCGAGCGTATTACTACAAGAGGCATTTCACAGCAGCTGAAGAACTATGCGGTGAAGTATGGCTTAAACGAGAAAGTGGTGTACCCTCACTCATTCCGCCATCGATATGCCAAAAATTTCTTGGAGAAGTTCAACGATATTGCCTTGCTTGCCGACCTCATGGGACACGAAAGCATAGAGACTACACGTATATATCTACGAAGAAGCAGCATTGAGCAACAAGAGATAGTTGACAAAGTGATAACTTGGTAATCGAAGCATATTCTATATCTTTTGATATGTTATCCATGCTATTAAACTATGCAAACGAGTATATGCTTTTTACAACAAGTAGAGTTGATTATCAGCGTTTTGCATTACCTTTGCAGTCAAAAGAAAATACGCATGGGATTATTCAAGACGATAAAAGACATATTCAGCAACGGCAAAGGCAAGGAGACAAACACGCAAGAGAACGTTTCCTTGCCTTCTTCTATAAATGTACCTCAACAATCCACCAAGCAGCCTTTGGTAATGCCTGGTGTTACTGAGATTATAAAGGCAAGGTCATATCTGAAAGCAAATGACACAGAACAGACTAAATGCCAATACGAGAGTGCGATTCAAAAAGGATATTCATTGAACCTTGAACCCTATAATTGGCTACTTCGCCATTATACGAGCAAAGACCAATGGAGCGATGCCAAGCGTGTTCTGTTGCTTGTCCCTGCAAAATTCAGCCAAGATGCGCTTGTTGTCGAATTTAGGGAAGTAATAAGGCAACGAGAAGACAAACTACCCAAACAAGCCAATCTCCACAGAAACATTACCACCAAAGATACATTGGCAAACCGATACAAAAGTTTGATTGCTCAACTGCCCGAATTTGATTTCTATACAAATGGAAACGACACATTATTTTCAGAAGACGTTCCAGTGTGCCATCAGATAGAAGATATAATCAGCCATATAGAGAATGAACTACGCAAGGCAAAGGTTGCCGAAAAAAGCAAGGATTACATCACTGCAACCAATATCTATGAAGAGCTGATTGCCAATGGCTATTGGAAGCCAGAGCCTTACAACCGTCTGCTTTATATCTATGACAAGGCAGGACTTACAAATGGTGTAAAGGAGTTGCTTGTTCTTGCAATAAGTTTCTTTGAAAATCAGCAAAAGAAACAGAAACAGGAATTGTTACGTCTTGCCGACAAGTACAAAAGCAGAGCCTATGCAGAGGCGAAAATAAATCAAGGAAAGACAGTGGCATATTTCGATGGTTTCTTTGAAATATACATGCCTTTCCCTGATATTGATGTCTGGAAGCGAATACTCGCTGATACTACCGCTTAATGCCCGAACTCTTTTTGGGATAGTGTTTGCTGTGGGCGAATCTCATGCAGCGTCTGGCAAAGCTGAAAATATCCTCGTCCTTATCCCTCCAAGGCAATTCCGAATTGGAGCCACCGCCACCTCCAGACTGCGTGATGCTTGTTGCCCCATTGATGCCCTCCATGAACATCTTGACGGCTGTGCCAAGTACATCTTTGAAACGCATATCGCACATATCTTCAATGATGGTGTTCTCTGCCATTTTCTTGGCTTCGGGTATATTGTTGCAAATTCTACTGCTCATTGTCAGCAGTTCTTGGAAACTGCCAGCAAGGATAGAGGCTTGGGCGTATGTTTGTAATGTCCGTGAAGTTTGCTCCTGCACGACACGCAAAGTTTCAGCCTCAGACTTCTGCGCCCTTGTTATGGCTCTGAACTCGGCAAGGGCTTCATCAGCTGCACTCAGTTTTTCTCGTTTGTCCGTCAGTTTGAATTCCAAGGTGGACAACTGACTTTTGAGCCGTTCCAGTTCATTTGACAATTCGGAATGTTTGCCATTCTGTTGTTCCAACAATTTCTCAACCTCATGGATTTTGTTCTCCACCTCAGACTTCTGGTGAGTGAGGTTTTCTATCATCGTTTTCAGACCCTTAACGGCATTTTCCTTTCTGCGAATGTCAAGTTCCAGTTTGCCGTTTGCAATTTCCAACTCACGGCTTTCGGCTTGGAGTTGTCTATACCATTCGTCACGAGAGATATGCTGGGCATTGGTAGCCGAAACAGATTCGCCACGTACCAAACCCCACTTTTTGTTGACCTCTGCCAAGTAGTCGTGGATAGCATCCAGCTTGTTTGCATCACCACCAAAAGTATCTCGGTATTTGATACGCATCTTCTGTTTCTTCTCATCGTACATAATGGGCGTGACAAGGCAATGGATATGCGGTGAAGACTCGTCAAGATGAACAGAAAAGTCAATGATGTTGTCTTCGCCCCATGCATCGGCAACAGCCTTGTAGATGTCCTTTGCCCACAATTCTATCTCCGCTTTGCGCTTGATGTGGCTGTTGTCTGCGCCTTTCACTCGCTCCACATTCTGGTCACCGAAAGCCATTTCTCGCATTCTGTCGGCATCGCCTGAAAATATCATATTGCAGGCAATGCGATATTTGGGTGTTTCAAGCCCTTTGTTAGGGTCTTCCGCACCAGTGGCTTCCAAACGGTCTTGAAACCGTTCTAAAATGGGCTTAGAAGAGCCGAGAGGCACAATCTTACCACCCTTGACTATCTCAAAGTTGAGATGCGCACGGCTCTTGTCGTAGTTAAACTTCTTGTTGGATGCTTTGGCTTCCCATTGGGATTCCGTCCAACGCCTCTGATGTTCGTTGTCTTCACCAGCCGAAAACGACTTGACGGCTTGTTGGTGAAACACTTGGTAGTCTGGCATAATGATATTTCTTAGATGGGGTAATGAAATTTATAAAATGAGCTTGCTCTGGTGTCCTCCTGAGGGCTTGCCCGACGGAGCATAATTCGGTTGGTGATAACCATACCGAGGATTATGTTCCCCATCTACATTATGCGTACATATAGGCAAGCCTCTTCTGTTGTGTACCATGACTGCTCTAAAATGGTTTTGATGAAGTCTTGGCATTACGTTCTTACTGGCAAACTGACAGCATGAAAGCAAATGCCAAGACTAAAAATGAATGAACGGAAGGTTACATTTCACGTTGTTCGTGGAATTGCTCCATATCTTCCGCTAATAACTGCTCTCTCACATCATCAGGAATTTCTACCAAGGAATGGATTTGTTCCATTTCCGAAGGAGTGATTTCTGATGAAGTGGAAGAAGGCAAAGGCGAAGTTGAAGAAGTCGGATCTGAAACTGATTTGTTCGGGTTCTGTTCCGACTTAGCTTTGCCGTTGTCTCGCTTATAAAGGGCATTGGCTGTATAAACCGTTTCTCCCTCATGTTTCCACGCTGCTATGCACCGCATATCCATTATGGTGGTAAGGCAATCAGTTTTTATTGTTACGATACCCAACTGTTCCAACTGTTTCAAGAATCGGATTACCGTCTTTCGGTTGCAGTTCCATTCCTTTGAAAGTTCAAGGGCTGATACACAAGTTTGTCCTTGCATAAGTGTTTTGGATATGCCACGCTTGGTATATGTGGTATCGGCGGTTGCCGTGTGGTGAAGCAGTCTGCGGAAACATTGTATTCTGTTGATGCCTCCCTCGTTGTTACTGAGAAAATTCAGTTGTTCGTCCGTCAATGATAAATAGTAAGTGACAGGGCGAGTTTTGTCTATCTCTTTTCTTTCCATGTCCGAATGGTTTATAAATGGTGAATGACTGAAAGGACAACAAATCATCGGTGAAGACCATGCTGTTGCCGTGGCATGTCCTCGTTGACAATCTCCATGAGTTTTCTATCCAAGCGATGAAGTTCATCTTTGGAAAGACTGTTTATTGCCTCTATGCTTACTCGTAATGCAACGGCACGTCTTCCATACAAAATGGCTTGTTCGTCATTGTCTATGGCATGGTTTGCACCAGTTGCTTCAATATAATCATTGACGGCATCCCTCATGGATAATTCCCGAAGTCCTGTCTTAGCCCAGAGGACAGACAGTTTGACTGCCTGTTCCTTTTGGGCTTCAAGTTCTGTTGTCCTCATGGCTACTTGACACTTAGATTCTTCAATATACGGTTGGCTTCTTCTGAAACCTGTGCCTTTGACGCAATCGCATTTCTGCGAATCCATGTCAAGAGTTCCGCTTTCTCGAAATACACCATCTTGCCATTCGGCTTGTAATAAGGAATGGTCTGCTCATGTGTCATCTTATAGAGAGAACTTTTTGTCACTCCCATAAATCGGGCAGCTTCTTCCAAAGTCAGCACTTCCTTACCTGCTGACAGAGTATTTTCAAGCACTTCCACTCGCTTGGCGAGTTTTAGGTTCTCCAGCATGAGTGCTTGAACATCTGGAGTAACGCTTTGATTGGTTCGTGATTCCATAATCTGTTGATGTTTTAATTTGACTATTTCATCATGACCATTGTTTGTGATTGCAAGTTGAAAGTGGTGCAAAGGTATGTAAGATATTTCTCATTCTGTTAGAAATGCTTGGTCAATGACGAAATCTTAAGTTATATTATAATAATGAAGTTGTTTCATACTCTAAATCATACTTGGATGAAATAAAGTGAAGACAAAATCAAACTTAGAAACGATAGTAAGAATACAAGAGAAACGCTGTTTTTGAAACTTGGTTGTAAAACCCTCAAAACTGCCATAAAATGCAGAAATGGTGCTTGCGCTGTAATTTTATAGTTGCAAATACGCAATTATCTCTTTTTTATTTGGAAATTTTTGTTGCACGTTTGTTACGTGGAGGTGTCTTGCAAAATAACAACACTGATAATCAGTAAGTTACACAACAAAACAATCCGACGAAGTAGAGCATGGCTCCGTAGAAATGTACTGTCAGATAGCGTATCAGCCATTTCGCCCACGCTCCTTCCCACTTGGGCAGCAATGAAAATGCCCATTGTATCGGACCGAATATTGTGAGCATACCGAGCAATATCTGCTGACAGTATATCGTAGCCCACCAACCGATACGGAACACGATTAGGGCTATCAGCATCACTATCTTGTCGATGCCCACCACGGCCCCTGCCGTCAGTGAGGTGAACCACAGTTTGCTGGCATCCTTCTCCATGTTGGTCACTTCGTCCACGCCCGTCTGCTCCATCGTCGCCTCTATCAGGTTGGGGTCTGACGTGCCCTTATGCGCCACGTCTGCCTGTGCCTGGAGGTCGGTGTACATCGAGTCCCTGACATATACCAACTGCTGTACCTCCTCAAACTTGTCGGAGATTTGCGTCGCCTCTGCCTCATAGAGGTCGTGGGTGTAACTGCCGATGCAGTTCGGGATATAGGATAGGAAGTCTAATACGCACCAGCTACTGCCGCTATTGGTCATGCCTGTGTCAGCAGGTGGGTACCACCAACAGAGGATGATGCTCACCACCAGTGGCTTGAACAGTTTCATCACGTCCAATGGTTCGTTCTTCACCATCATCTTGTAAGCCATACTTGCCGCCACGATGATGGAGAATAGTGCCGCCAATGCCATACACATTTGGAGAATCCACCAGAATGGCCCCTGTGAGCCTGTGAAGGTGGCATCGGTCAGGAACTCGTTGGTCTGGAATATCACATCGTCAATCTCCTCTTCGAGGATGTTGATGCCGAAATCGCTGAGTATGTTGTCTGCCATCAGTGCTGGGTTCTATGGTTGATAATCTCTTTGATAAACTCTATGCCTTTCGGTGTCCATGACAGATAGAAGTGGTAGAAGCAGCGCATCCTGCCTGTGACATAAACCGCAATGCCCTTGTCCTGAAGGTCTTCACGCAGTTTCCACATCCCATATTCCTTGGTGATGATTCCTTCCTCTTTGAGCGTCTTCACAATCTTGCCGTAGTAACTTCCGACATGTTTGTGAAGCTTTGACATTGAAACTACCTGTAAATCAGATGGCATATAATGCTCATCAACGATGGGTGTCCTGCCGATGACGCTGATTCGCTTCGGCATCCTCGACATCTCCAACTGCCACTTGCCGTTTTTTCTCTTGGCGGCATAGAGGCGCAACTGTATTTTTGATATTGATTCCATAGCTACTTCTTTTTGTTTTATGTTCTTTCGATAACAGGAATGACTCCCACGCTCTTCAGTTTCTCATAGAGGAAGCGGCGACCTTTCTGTGTCCATTTGGTGTTCATGCGCACATCCTCCGTACCGTCCTTGTGTTTAATGAGGTAGGTCTCGCTGGTCACATAACCGCAGTCCTTGTAGTCGGCATACAGAATCCACTGCTTGCCACGCTGATACTGGATGTTCATCTCCTTCAGACGTCGGTTGAAGCGGATGGACGACTCGCCATAGTCCTGTGCTATCTGTGTGACCAAGACGCTGCTCTTCGTGGCAAGGATGATGTCAAGGTAACTCACCTTGTCCTTCATCTCCGTCACCTCCTGTTGCAGGTCATCCACCTTGGATCCCAACTCAACGATGCGTGTCCTTTGGTGTTCACACTCCTGTTCGACAAGCAGACGCTTTTGTCGTTCTTCCTTCAGATTGACTGCTAACCGTATCAGGAAGTCTGGCTCTGCCAATGCCTTCTCGATGGTCTGCTGTGTCATATAGGCACCATGCTTGCGGATAGAGGGGAGCACCTCCGATGTCACCCAATGCTTGAACTCACGTGCCTTGGGCATCTTGGATGACAGTATGAGCGCGTAGAGTCCTGACTCGTTGATAAAGACGGTGTTAGCCTTGTAGTTGGAACCTGATACCTGAATTAGGTATGAGGTTTTGTCCTCTTCATCTACGTGATTCACAATGGCATTGGAGGGATTCTTGTACCCAAGAACTTCAGCAACGTCCTTTCCCATGAAGCCAACTTGACCGTCGGGCATTTCCAGTGTTCGTATCTGTCCAAACTCTGGGTTTTTGAAAATTTGAATGTTGTTATCCATCTCTGTTCTGATTTATCTGTTTACACTTTCTTCACCATCGCCGCCGCTGGAATCATCGCCGTCAGTGCCTGTCGTGCTCCTCACACCCTTCATGTTCTCCTGCCAACGGCTCTTGGCATCGCTGATGATGCTGCCTTTCTGCACCACACGGTCGTTGGTGGCTGCCAAGAGGACGGTGGTCTGTCTTTGGGTGTTGAGCTGAACGATATATTTGAGCAATGTCTCGTTCTGTGCCGTCAGGTCGGCATAAATGCTCAGATACTGTCGTTTCCTCTGCGCATTGGGCATATAGGCATCCTTAGTGGACTTCACCGCACACTGGTACATATTGTACAGTTCCTCCCAACGGCGTTTGTCGTTGATGGTGCCGCCTGTGGGGATGATGTGGTCGATGTTCGCCTTCATCTTGTCCAACTGACCGTTGATTTTGCTGCTCTCGGCAAGCCAGGCAAGGTCTATCTCACGGTCGGCGACGTTCAGGGCTTCCACCTCCGCACGCTTGGTCAGGGCAGAGTCTATCTTTTCCGCATCATCCACTTGGTTGTAGAGGTTGATGCCGGCAAGGGTGCGGAAGCCCAACTTGTTCTTCTCTGCCGCCGTCTTCTTGTAGCTGTTGTGCAACAGCCAATAATAGAACTCAGGGGTGAGAGAACCGCCACCCGTCTCCATCACCGTTATCTGGTTCTGCTTCGATGAGTCGTGGTTGTAGGTTACGCTTTGGGCTGTGGCTGTGATGGTGGCTACAGCCGCCATGATGAGTATCATTGTCTTCTTCATATTCATTCTTCTTTTGTTTGCAATCCGTCAATAGTCAAGTTTTCCTGCCACTTTCCATCGGCTGAAGGCATCTTC
>ERZ773148.729-NODE-729-length-28251-cov-17.033444_pt1 | contig 28251 bp, 14 predicted proteins | sample MGYA00580846_ERZ773148 | MGnify/ENA primary metagenome ERZ773148 (study PRJEB29015, sample SAMEA2737879) | human gut metagenome | biome: human gut; feature: human-associated habitat; material: faeces | place: China | collected 2012 ... | reverse complement strand
AATAGGAAGCTGCCACCGAACGGTCTACCCGTGTGATTTCAGAGTTCGAATATCCCGAAACATAATCGGTAATCTTTTCCGGCAACGATGCCACGAGCTTCTCCGGAAACGCAAATCCGTTTCCGTCTATATTAATCCATTCACTGGCATCTTCGTTAACAAGCATATTAAAGCCGTTCGGCAGGCGGACGGTAAAGTTGAGCACATCCGAATGCAGCGGATGACTGATAGAGATGGAACTCTGCTTACCGAAATACTCTTCTGCAAGTGCCTGTGCCGGCATCAGAGGTACCTCTATCGGTTTATTCTCGGGATCGATAGTCACATACACAGTCTTGCTGACCTGAATTGTATAACGGGTACCCTCCAGACGAATGAAGGTGACTTGTGCATTCGGATAGTTCCGGTGCAAATCTTCCGTCACTTTCGCAGGTAATGTTTCCAGAATCGAAGTCGGCAACAGTTCGGTTCCTCCATTCACTTCCGTCCACTCTCCCCGATCATCAAGCACGCATTTAAATCCGTTCTCCAACCAGAAAGTATAACCGGCAGGAAACTCCCCGTCAGGTATATGTTCAATCACAGCCTCAAAGGTTCCATCCGGAAAGTATTTTTCAGTAAACTCCCGCACCGGTTGGGGCAATGAAGATTCACCTTTTATATCCATTTCATATCCGACACAGGTTTGGTCGTAGTAGAATGCTACTTTCTTGCCACTGTTCAATAACACACATTCTCCGTAGCAGGTGTTCTCCACACCGACAAACGGATCATTAGAGAAGTGTTGTTTTACATATGCGATGACTCCTCCAAAAAGGGATTGAAGTGATTCGGGCAAGTTTTGATTTGGAACCATCAGACTCTTCCATCCTCCATTTTCATTAAATTCCACTTTTACCTCATCGGGAAAAGCAACCCGGTAGAGCAACTGATCGTCCTCCTGCCCGGTCATCGTTCTTTCTATCTTCTCCGGAGATTGTCCCGGAAAATAATTAGATAAAAAGAACTGCGCAGTACCTGGCAGCTGGTTTATTTCAATCTCCCCGGATGGTTCATTATCTTCCGAACATCCCACCACGGAAAAAGGCAGGCAGAGCAAGAAGCATAAATAAAAGACGGAATAAAAAGTCTTCATAGTCATGTGGTTTTATGTTTCAGGCAAAGTTAAAGGATAGTGCTGAATATAAGCACCTAACAGAGTTAAACTTCATTAAGAGGAAGGTCAAACTTCAACACATCACTCCCTCCCTCTTCCGTTATATTCAGTCCCAATACATATCTGCCGGATGGATCAGCAGCAATTTTCTCCAATTTTACATCTGTGTGATAAATGGCAACCGGAGCACCTTGCCAGGTAAAGACCATAATCTTTGATTTACCCGAAGTACCCGGGAAACCGTTATAAAGGGCATAAAGATAATTGGGGGTGCCACAAAGAGAAATGAAATATTTAGGTACATTCGGAAAATCAAGAAACTCAGGATCATAGTCCGGGTATTTCAGCTCTTTCCCTATCACTATTTCTTTCATCAGATTTCCTTTTAAATCATAAAAACAGAGAGAGTTCAGGTTCAGCAATCCCGTACAAGTTGCCTTTGCATCTTGATTTACCATTAAACAGCTCTCGTATAGATAAGATAAATGTCCTTCCGGATATCCGGACTTAATATCACGATGATAATCCACTGTCTTAACCCGGGCAGTATGCTTATCATAAATGAAAAACAAACCATGCTGCATATCTACATCAATGCCATATACACAAGAGTCTGTTTCATTATAATCCCTGACTACAGGCATCTCCGGCAATTGTTGTGCCTCAACAACAGAAACAGCGACAGGGCCGGGAGATGCTGCCGAATGAATCGAAACAGTCTTTTTATTCCAACTATTCAATTCAATGAACGATAGCTTTCCCTTGCCTCCCCTGCCTATCGACTTCTCAAAAAAAGGAAAAAGAAAATCATCCGGACCCTCTCCTTTCATCCCCAATCCGACAAAAGCAGGAGGAACTGTAGCTGTGAAGATCTTTAATAATGTATCATTACGTGCGTCCAAAAAAGCACAAAAAGAATCAGTTACACACAAATCATAGAAAATATTCAGTCCTTCTTCTTCCGACAAGAAGATTTCGTGTTGAAGAGTATCCGTACACGTATCGGAAATATACACAGTTAACTTTTCCTGCTCCGATCCGCAAGAGATCATCACTATCGCTGCCAGACATATCAATAAGAGTTTAACCATAATCGCGTCTAAAATGAAGAATGTGTGTTTTCTTAATACTGCCCTTTAAAGTTATCGCAACAAAGATAACAACCTCAAATCAGAATTACGAAAGAAACAAATGAAATCTGCTCCTTTATAAATTAGTTCGGCATCAAAAGAAACATGCCATATAGCTTTTTGACAGTTTGCTAAACAGCCCTTCTCAGGTTCGATTATTTCAGTACATTAGCCAGGTTCGTACTAAAAATCGTCTCCATTTCATTTTTCTGTTTATCATATTGCAGGAATCCGGACGTTTTCACAACACAATGAATGCCCAAAGGGGGAACCAAGAGCACTCATGTTTGTTTTTCGTAAAAAGAAAGTGCTTTTAGAAAGTCAGAGAGGGATCTCCTGTACTTGTCAACCAGAAAAGAAAGGAGGAAAATAATCTCTCTATTCCGGAACAATATATGTAATCGGGCAAAACATTAGGAGATTTTCAAAAGAGAAGTAAGCATTTTCGGAAATTGCTTACTTCTTTTAGAGTAAATACTTACTTCTTTTGTGCCGGATGCTTACTTCTTTTCCGGGAAATGCCGGCTTCAGAGTCCCAAAAGTCCGGCTTTTCATTGCATTTACCCCGGCTATCGCCCTCCTATCCTTCCGGTTGAACAGAAAGAAAGGAAGAGGCAGTTATCAGAAAAAGCATTTCAGTTACTTTTTGAAAGCTGATACAGGAAAACAGGATCATATTATCAAATCACTCTCTCTGCTTTACTTTACCAGCTCTGCAGTAATATAATCTTTGCTAATGCGCATACGGTCCACACCATTCACCTTTTGAAAGCTGACAGAACCAATATACATTCCACGCGGATGAATATGCTCTTTATCCTTATGTGCATGATAAACGATACGAAGTTTACCCTCTTTATCTTTGAACATAGCGCTATGCCCTACACCCTGCAAAGTACCGGGGTTCTGCAAAATAGGGTTTTCATCATATTTGGTCCATTCGCCCATTATATCGGTTGCCGTAGCACAGCCTACCCCATAGAACGGACTTTCAAAGCTATTGCCGGAATAGGTCATATAATACAGCCCCTTGTGTTTAAGCACATAAGAGCCCTCGTTGACCCGGGGCCAGACTTCTTCCCATGCTTGGGACACATGAACGCAAGGACGCATGGTTTCTGCTTTGATCGTCATATAATCATTTTCCAGTTCGGCTACCCACACGTTGTTGCCGTCGTTGAACCGGACAAAGAAAAGATACGGCTTCCCGTCATCATCAATAAACAACGAACTGTCGATCATTTTCTCGTCAGCTATCATTGGTTTCTTTTCCTTCTGTCTGAACGGTCCTACGGGTGAATCGGAAATCGCTACGCAGATGTGTTCGTCCGCCGTATAATACATATAAAACTTACCATGGATCTCATAAATCTCAGGTGCCCAGAAGCGGCTATCCGCCCACACATCTTCTTTATTCAGTGCCAGCCCATACAGTTTCCACCGCTTCAAGTCCTTTGAAGTATAGACTTCAATACCATCTGCCGCATGCGTTCCATAGGCATAATAAACGCCGTCGTGCAACAGAATGAATGGATCACCCAATGGAACCGACTCTCCCATAGCTTTCACTTCGGGGATGTCCGGCTTTTCAGTAACTCCTGTATACGAACAAAACGTAATCAGTAATCCCAGCAACATTGTCCCGCCAATAATCATTTTCTTTTTCATAACTGTAAGGGTTTTGAGTTTAATTCACCACGGAGGACACAGAGAACACAGAGAATATCTTTCTCTTAAACATCTTAATAAACAAGAGATTAAAACTCTGTGTCCTCTGTGGTGAATCGTATTCGTTTCTGATCAGTATTAAGCCAACCGACTATTTTCTTCGGCGCTTATTAAACTGAAACCAGTCTAACTTCAACAGGTTATCGGTATCAATCTTACCTTTAGTTTGTGTATGTGTTGTGGTATGAACATAAGGAATTAAAAAAGGCATAAGGATATAGAATCAGACCCGTCGGATCCTATGTTCCTTATGCCAATACAACTAAAAACGCTTGTGATTATTTGCCGTTGTCAACCGAGAACTTGAATATACAATGACTGTTATATTTCTCACCCGGGCGCAACACGGCCGAAGGCCATTCGGGCTTGTTCGGTGTATCGGGATATTTCTGAGTCTCCAGACAGACAGAAGCACGTTGATTGTAAGTAATGCCTTTCTTTCCGGTCAGCGAACCATCGAGGAAGTTGCCGGCATACACCTGAATACCCGGTTCGTTGGTATATACATCGAGTACGATACCTGTCTTGGGCGATTCGAGAGTTGCGGCTTTCCGGGTAATATCTCCCTTGGCATTCAGCACCCAGTTATGATCGTAGCCATTGCCATTCTTCAACTGAACAAAATCAAAATCGTTGATACGTGCACCAACCGGAGTCGGTGTGCGGAAGTCCATCGGAGTACCTTCCACTGTCACAATCTCACCTGTAGTCATAAAGGTGCTGTCCACCGGAGTGTAAGAATCGGCGTCGATAGTCAGCAGATGATCTGCGTTGCTGCCAGCATCACCATCCAGATTGAAATAAGAGTGGTTGGTCATGTTGACGATAGTCGGTTTGTCAGTTTCGGCTTCATACTGAATATCGATCGCATTATCGTCTGTCAGTTTCATGATTACTTTGCAAGTAATGTTACCGGGGAAACCTTCTTCACCGTCTTTTGAGCGATAGGTCAGTTCAAGTTCCTGAGGACCGGTCTGAAGAGCATCATATACCTGATACTGGTATCCCTTCGGACCACCATGCAGGCAATGTCCGTAGTTATTGCGCGGCAACTGGTATTCAACACCATCCAGCGTAAACTTTCCCTGATTGATGCGATTGGCATAACGGCCTATGCTCGCACCAAAATCCGAAGGTTTGCTGATATAATCCTGAATGGAATCGAAGCCAAGTACCACATCACGCATCACCCCGTCTTTACCGGGAACCATCACCGAAACGATGCGTCCGCCAAAGTTAGTGACGCAAACCTCCATGTTGTTCTGATTCCGGAGTACGTATAAATCGGTTTTCTTTCCGTTCACTTCAGTCCGGAAGTTACTCTTCACCAAACCGGAATCCGTAGTAGTCTGTTCTGTCTTTGCACAACCGGCTACAAAGAGGGCACCAAGTGCCCATACAGCTAATTTCTTCATGATTAAACTGTTTTGAGTCCACCACAGATTACACAGATTTCCACAGATTAATAAATTGTCCTATTGAGACTTTATATCAAAAATTCTGTGGTAATCCGCGTAATCTGTGGTGAATCGTATTCTTTTCTGTTTCGTTATATTCTTATTGTATACTATTCAGCATATCCACTTTACCTTCGTTCACCAGTTTCAGGATCAATTCGCCGAACAAAGTGTTCTGCCACGCAAACCAGGCACGGGTAAATTTCTCCGGATTGTCTTTGTGGAACGATTCGTGCATAAAGCCTGTACCCGCATCCGTATTCATCAGCATTTTAATGCACGACTTGATTTCTGCATCGTCTTTGCTGGTGAAAGCCTTCATCATGATACTCATAGGCCATACCATATCGTAACCGATATGTGGTCCGCCAATGCCTTCGCCTGCCTTACCTTTAAAGAAGTAAGGATTGTCGAGGCTCCACACAAAGCGACGGGTATTCTGATAAATCGGATCGTCCACTGAAACATCGCCCAGATAAGGCATAGCCAGCAAACTCGGAACGTTTGCATCGTCCATCAGCATATGGTTGCCAAAACCGTCTACCTCGAAAGCATAGATCTTTCCGTATTTGGGATGATTGTAAACAGCATATTTTTTCAAGGCTGTCTCCACTTCATCTGCCAAAGCCTTACATTCGTTGGCCAAAGCGGTCTTTTTATTTACCGTTGTCAGAATCTCGGCTGCCTTACGAAGCGAAGACACGGCAAAGAAATTCGAAGGAACCAGATATTGCAGTGTGGTAGCATCATCCGAAGGACGGAAAGTAGAAACAATCAGTCCGACAGGTTTCACCGGGTTACCCAGTCCGTCGTTAGTCACCGTGTCGAGTGCACGCTCTGTCTTACGCTGGAACTTATACGGGCCTACACCGTCTTTACGCTGTTGTTCTTTAAAAGTACGCAATACATTGGTAATCGCCTGTATCCATTCTTCATCGAAGATACTGGCATCACCTGTTGTCTTCCAGTACTGATAAGCCAGACGCAAGGGATAGCAGAGTGAGTCGATTTCCCATTTACGTTCATGCAGTTCAGGCTTCATGTCCGTCAGGTCACTCATCCATTCGCCGCCTTTAGGACCGTCATTGAATGCATTGGCATACGGATCGATATTGATACACTTGAATTGGCGGTTGATCACTCCGGCAAGCATTTTTTTCAACTCCGGATCGGAGTTGGCGAGCTGTACATAAGGCCATACCTGGGCACCCGAGTCGCGAAGCCACATGGCATGAATATCTCCGGTATAAACAAAAGTATCGGGTTTGCCGTCCTTGCCCATACGAAAGTGTACGGTGGTATCCAGCGTATTCGGAAAACAGTTGGTAAACATCCAGGCCAACTTCGAATTACGCAACAGCTTCTGTACGCGGATAATTTCATTTTCTACTGCCTGTGAACGGAACAGACGTTTAGCCGGTTCCGGACGGTTGTCTTTCTGAATAGCATCTGCCACACAAGTATAATGTGACAACATACCTTCTGCCTTCAGAACCGAAGGTACACAGAGCAATGCCGCAGTTACGACACATGCCCCGATCATTTTCTTTGAGTTTTTTCCTGGCATAATCTTGATTGGTTTATATAAGTTATCTTTTTTGCAGCCTCAACGAACTTCTTTAGAAAACGAATATGGAAAATCCGATTCACGCACTCCGCGCTGTTTGTTGGGAGTAGACGACATTTTCATCGTGATCTTCGCACCGTTCATCAGTTCTTTATGTGTCAGGTAATTGCGGGTTAACGACTTACCATTTACAGTCATCGACGCGATGTAACGGTTTTCATCACTATTACCCGGTGCACTGATTACCACCGTCTTGCCATTTTCGAGATGTAGTTTCATCTGCTTGAAGTACGGTGTACCCATCACGTACTGATCCGTTCCCGGACATACGGGATAGAATCCCATTGCAGAGAACACATACCAGGCCGATGTCTGCCCGTTGTCTTCGTCACCGCAATAACCGTCAGGATTGGGTGTATAAAGTTTATCCATCACCTCACGAATCCAATGCTGCGCTTTCCACGGTTGTCCCGAGTAATTGTACAGATAAAGCATATGCTGGATAGGCTGGTTACCGTGGGCATACTGTCCCATATTCATGATCTGCATTTCACGGATCTCATGAATCACACCACCGTAATAGCTGTCATCAAATACAGGAGGCAGGATAAACACCGAGTCCATCATTTGGTTGAATCCTTGCTGTCCGCCCATCAGATCGATCAGTCCCTGAGGATCATGGAATACGGACCAGGTATAATGCCAGCTGTTTCCTTCGGTGAAAGCGTCACCCCACTTCAGCGGATTGAATGGTGACTGGAATTGTCCGTCCTTATTCTTGCCACGCATCAGCTTATGTTCTTTATCGTACAGGTTCTTATAGTTCATGGCACGCTGTGCATAGACGGCTATCTCTTCTTCGGGCTTATTCAGTGCCCGGCCCAGTTGATAGATACACCAGTCATCATAAGCATATTCCAGCGTACGGGCGGCATTCTCGTTAATACCTACATTGTAAGGTACGTAACCCAGTTTATTGTAATACTCGTAGCCGAGACGTCCGGTAGAGGAAACCTGTGGATGAACTGCATTCGCACCATGCTTCACTGCCTCCCAGAGGGTTTCTATCTCGTATCCTTTCAGACCTTTCAGATAGGCATCGGCCACTACCGAAGCGGAATTGTTTCCTACCATACAGCCTCTGTGACCCGGGCTTGCCCATTCGGGAAGAAATCCACTCTCTTTATAAGTATTCACCAATCCTTCTTGCATCTTTTCGTTCATCGAAGGATACATCAGGTTGAGGAACGGGAACAGGCAACGGAAAGTATCCCAGAAACCGGTATCGGTAAACATATAACCCGGCAAGACTTTCCCATTGTAGGGGCTGTAATGTACCGGGCTTCCTTTGGCATCCAGTTCATAAAAACTTCTCGGGAAGAGTACCGAACGATACAGACAAGAATAGAACGTGCGGAGATGATCCATATTATCGTCTTCCACCTCAATGCGTCCCAGCACCTTGTTCCACTCCTGGCGTCCTTTGGCAGCAACAGCTTCCAGATTGTCTTTGCCCAGTTCTTTCAGGTTCTGTTCAGCCTGTTCGGGACTGATGAAGGAGGAAGCGACACGCACGTTTACCGTTTCTCCACGACGGGTGGAGAAACCGATAATACCACCGGCATGTTTATCTTTCGATTCCAATTCACCCGGACGGATATTACCGTTGGTTACTGCCGCAGTGAAAGTGAACGGTTTATCGAAAACCAGTACAAAGTAATTTTTAAAGTTCTCGGGTACACCTCCACTGTTCTTGGTCGTGTATCCGATGATTTTGTTCTCTTCCGGAATCACCTTCACATACGAACCGTTGTCGAAAGCATCTACCACCACATAAGAGTCATTGCTTTCAGGAAAAGTGAAACGGAACATAGCCGCACGGCTGGTCGGAGCAATCTCGGTAGTTACATCATGATCGGCCAGATATACTTTATAATAATACGGTTTGGCAACCTCAGCTTTATGCGAGAACCAGCTTGCGCGCTGATCCTGATCGAATACCACCTTTCCCGTAACAGGCATAATGGCAAACTGCCCGTAGTCATTAATCCACGGGCTGGGCTGGTGAGTCTGTTTAAACCCTCTGATTTTATCAGCATCATACGTATAAGCCCATCCGTCACCCATTTTTCCGGTTTGTGCCACCCAGAAGTTCATCCCCCAAGGCATGGCAATAGCCGGATATGTATTTCCGGTAGACAAAGCATGTTTTGACTGGGTACCAACCAACGGACTCACATAGTCCACCGGCTCTGTTGTATTCTTTGCAAAAGTACAAAGAGCAGTACCCAGTACGCCAACAAGTAATAGCGCTAATTTCTTCATGATAATAATGGTTTTAAATTCGCCACAGATTACGCGGATTAACACAGATTCTTTAATCTTCAATATCAATGGGAAAAATGATTAACCTGTGAAAATCCGTGTAACCTGTGACAGAATCTTATTTTTTCAACTTCTTCTCAAGCATCTTGATATAGTATCCGCCTACTACCGAACGAGCCTGGAAACCTCTCTGGTTGGGACGATCGGTAAATACCCAGTCAGACATCGGTACACGGTCGGTAGTCTCGTTCATGAACAGGTAAACCGGGTCGATAAACTTCTCGAATGTGGCTTTATCCGGTGCCAGTGTAGCAGTCCACATAATCCAGTCGGTCTTGGTATAAGTTTCACGGTTATCCAACGGCAATCCATATCTGTTCTGCTTGCCAAGATAGTAAGCTATCTCTTTCTGTGCAACTGTTTCAGGGAATATCTGCAGATTCATCAGTTTATCCCATACCAGATTGTACTTCTGGCTCCAAGTTCCGGGCTTGTCAAAGGTCAGGCGGTAGTGATCACCGTCATCTGCCATCTTCACCCATTCGGCAGCCATTTCTTTGGCTTTCTGTGTATATTTCTCAGCCACTTCTTTCTTGCCCAACTTATCAGCCAGGTAGCCATAAGATGCTACACCCAGAATGGCTTTGATAGACAGGTTGGCGTTGTGTGCAAAGTGTCCGGCAAAGTCGTCTGTACACAACTGGGTATCCGGATCCAGACCGTATTCTGCCAGATAATCCGTCCAGGTGGTCAGTACATCCCAATGTTTCTGAGCATAGTCGGCATTCCCCTCAACAGCAGCGACAGCAGCAGTCAGTACCAATATATTTCCCGATTCTTCTACCGGCATATCGCCACCGTATGTCTGACCGTTAGCCAACGGATAAGTACCTACATCATGTGCGGCAAACGGCTTGTTCCATTTTCCACTTTCGCTATAATAAAAGATGTGGTTCATCAAACCTTTTGCCAATTCCGGATTGTACATAAGGAACAAAGGAGAAGAAGGATAAGTGATGTCTACCGTACCGATTGAACCATTGCTGAAGTTTTCTTTTGAAAGGAACAACAGGTCCTTGTTCGGAGCTTCCACCAACTTATGGGCAGCGATAGCCTGGCGATAAGCCAGCGCACAGAGCTCGGCATATTTACGCCCACCGGCCTCGGTGGCTTCTTTCATCAGATTGGCATCGAATGCGGCACATTTATCCATCAATGCATCGTACTCTTTATCGGCTTTTGCAAACTGTGACAGAATGGTTTCGGTTCCGGTACGATTCCAGTACGGACGGAGGTTCTCACCAAAATACTGAACAGAATATAAATCATCGTATCCCAGGAGCAGATGTCCTTCTGCTTTCTTCGTTTCACCCAGTGAGCGAACCAATGCCAACTTATCACTTCCATCGGTTTTCGATGAAGTCAGTTGTCCGTCGATGAAGCTCTTTCTCAGTGTTTTTCCATCTCCGGTTGCACAAGTGCTGTTTTCCTTGTCAGCAGCCAGATAGAAATATCCCCAGTCAATGCGGACATCATCGCCTTTTTTACCCAATATTTCCTGATTGCGGCTTCCTGTCTTGAGGTATACCAAATCACCTTCGGTAAAGCTTTCGGCTACGGCTTCTTGATGAGGTTGGTCGAGTGCCCACTGCGGACCGGCTTCAAAATAAAGTTCTACGTTATGTGTTTTTCCATCATTCGAAGCTACTTCATATGTAAGGTAGTTCACCGGACGAGCCATCAAATCGAGATTGTCCATAAAGAGAGGTGAAGTGAAGATAAGTTTCAGATCCACCGGTCCACAAGTAAATTCGTAATTGGTCTGCATTGCCTGCACATCTGCTGATTTCTGCACGGCTGTCTGAGTAAAGTTCTGTGTATTGTCCTTCTCTACCAACAGACCGCAATCGATCAGACCGTTGGCAACACGGTTGTTACAGTAAATTGCAATCAGGTTCTCTCCCTGTTTCAGTGCGGCCACAGCCTCTTCCGGCAGTTTGGCAAGCATGTGTTTTTTAGCCGAGTTACCGGTATCCACCACCTTCACGTCATTCACATAGATGATGGCGTCATCGTCGTGAGAATATTCCAGATATACATTTTTACCTTGCAGGTTGTCTTTAATATCCGCTTTACGGCGTATCCAGATATACTCTTCTCCCCATTGGGTTTTGGCTGTACTTTCATTTTCCATAGTACCGAAAGCGCCCTCGCCTTCTTTCCATGCAGCATCATTAAAATCGGCATTTTGCCAGCCGTCAGCCGGTTTCGTTGTTGTATACTTAGCTGTCCACTTGCCCTGTTCCGAGGTCTTTACCAGCGGGAGCAGTTCCAGTTCTTCCGTTCCCATGAAACGGTAAATCTGTCCGTCTACCTTGGCAACACCCAGGAACGGGAAATCCTTACCCGTCCAGTGTTTCACCGGTCCGTCATACAGATTATCCATAAACGACCAGGCACTGGTATAAGGGTCAATTGTCACCAACGGATAAGCCGGCGCACGCAACTCATTTTTGTCACTCTTGATGTCCTGCGGTGCACCACAACTGCTCAGCATGGCGGCTGCACCTAAGAACAGAGTCGATAGTTTAAGTTTCATAACTTCAGATTCTTTTTTTATAGTTTTTACCATTCAATATCTACTTGCACGCCGGCGGGATCATTCTCAAACCTCAACAGCAAGGTACCCGAACGCTCTTCCCACAATTTTCCCGCTTCAAGTTCTTCTTTCCCGTTCACACAAACCCGTTGCGGTTGTTTCGGAAGAAGCACTCTCGAAACATTGGTTGTATGCAACGGGCTTTTCGCAACAAATGAATAACTGCGTTTTCCTATCTTTTCATCATATATCCGGGAAGCACCGCAAAGGACTTTTGCCTTTGTCCGGCCCGGAACCCGATTGACATTATATAAATAACCCTGTTCACCGGGACGAATTGCTTTACGAGTCAGCACCGGAAGATCTTTATCAAACAGATCGATATATAATCCCGAAAGTTCCATCGGAGCATCAGAGACGCTTTCGTTCAATACGGCAGCAATGGTATAGGGTCCCCGTTCAAGCAGGAAACTATTTTTCAGTTCTATTTCTTTCTTGGCAGTCTTTCTGTAAGCAGCCGAAACCGTGTCAAAATATCGTTGGTCATTCCCACTTTTCAGCACAAAATGTTTCGGATCCTCACGCAGGACGGTCACTGTTCCTTTCCCACAAGAATAAGTCCCATTGACAGGCGACTTATCCAGTCCCAGCTTTTCGAACAAATGTTCCGAAGGGACTTTATACCGGTTACCATTGGAGTTCCACCATTCCAGTACTGACTGATAGGGGTCAATATCTTCACCACAATAAATCAAGGCTCCCCCTTTTTTCACCCAGGTTGCCAGAAAATCATGGTAACGGGGTTCCATCGGCTTCATATTCGAATAAGACATGACCAACACTTTCAACCCTTCAAACGTCTCCTCAAACGGAGTATTCTCCATATGTACCAATTCTACCGGTATTCCCCTTTTAAGTAATGGCAAGGTCTGCCCATAGAAACTGCTGAATTGCGGATCGTCATAACCATCGTGGTCGGGAAAGCGCTGGAACATCAGTGAATTTGCCATCAGCACTCCGATGCCGTGCGTACCGCTTACCCGGGTTTCCGAAGTCCGTATATCGTTCAGCGTATTTACCATAATCTGCATTTGTGTAGAGTAGTCACGCGGAATACGTTCTTTCCGGTCTGTCCCCGCCACACGATACAATCCCTGATAAATACGATCCGGCCAAGGCATCACCTCGTACGTGTCTACTGTCGGATACATCAGTTGGGCAGCAAAAGTAGCCTGATAGTTTATCTTATAGTCAAGCCAGTCCTTCGCCCGATCTTCAATAGGGTCCGTCAGAAAATACATCTTACGGTTCAACGGAGCCGTCATCGATTTCATACATCCATATTCGAGAAAAGCATTCTCAAATACCCGCTCCTTCTTCACTCCGTTATAATAGTTCGGTTCGCGGGCAGTTCCTGTCCAGACTTGCGCTATATATCCATCTACACAATCCAGCGAAGCCAGACTCGCTTCGGGGCTTACAATCTGCCACGACGTATAATTGACCAGTGAATGTGTAGGCACAAAGCACTTCACATCCAGCCCCTTCGATTTTCCATATGCTTTAGCATACGTAAATATCTCGTTAAGAGCGTTATAATAAAGATAATATTTCAGTTTATTCGATAAGTACGTATTCTCAGGAGATTCCTGTTGATCTCTCCAGGGAAATCCGTAATATTTCTGCCATTCGGACTTGAAAGCCTCACTATATCCGCCCCGCATCCAAAATTCCGGTTCTTCCAGATAAATAGAAGTAATGCCCGCATCGATCACCCGTTTGATCTGCTTTTCCTGCATGTAACGGATAAAGCTCTCGGTAGGTACGATATAAGGAATCAGGTGCCCGTGTGCAATTTCCCGTCCTTCGCGGTCACGCTGCCCCTCTTTGAGGTGATCTTTCACCCCATCCCATTTTCCAAGAAAATAATCCTGATAATCTCCCCAGGCCACCCCTGTCATAAACTCGGCCCGGTATCCTTTGTCTCTCCACGATTGTACGCGTTGCTCAAAAGTAACGCCTTTCTTATCCAGCGTTCCGTATACCATCACGGCATCGGCACGCACATCTGTTTCCGGTTTCCACGGCTCTGCTGTCTGGAAATTCGTTTTTGTGCCTGTGGCGGTTTGAGAATAGACGCCGCCACAGGCCAAAAACAAACCAATCAAAACTAATACCCTCTTACTCATGTGTTTGTGTTGTCACGTGTTTGTGTTGTTATTTGAATGGAGAAATCACTTGCATCAAAGCGGGACATCCGCTGGCATCATAGCTTTCCATCACACCTGTCGGACAGGGTTTGGCTGCATCTTTGAATGTCACGTTGCGTTTCACATCCCGGTTGTTCCACGCCACGTCTATGTTGTGGCGTAACCAATCCATATACTGAGGCTGATTGCCATCTTCTATCAGGCGAATGATGTACTGTGCAAAGATGGCGGCATAAATACCTTGTTCCACTCCGTTCTTGAACGGCAGCAGTCCATCAGAATCACACATCTCGTTGCGAACATAGTCCGCAGCCAGAATGGCATCGTCCAAGTAAGACTTTTCGCCGGTTGCTTTGTAAAGCATCACTGCCGATCCGATGAATGTAGCCTGATTATAAAGTTGGGTGGTCCAGTCAATATCCATACCATTCTGTCTCTGGAAATGATAGTGCATATTGTCTGCTATACGGCCTTTCTCTTTATCGAAGAAAACATCCCTCGACCATGCATATACATTTTTAGCCTTTTCCAGATAGTCGGGATCTTTGGTTACATTATAAAGAGTCATGGCACCCACCGTAGTCGGATAGTTGATGCAAGCCATCTTGCCATCGTGCTTGAAGTTCCACCACAAGCCACCCCGCTCTTTATCATACGACTCTTTCCAGACATGGTAGAATCCCGAAGAGGCATGTGCCAGATATTTCGGATCATCGGTGATTTCGTAAGCACGCGCCAACGAAATAATCCACCACATCATATCGTCATAAATAAACCATTCGATTTTATTGTCCCAATTGTATTTATCGTATTGTTCGTATCCGCCTTGATACACCTCTTCTATCAACCGGCGATATTCAGGAGCCTTCGTACGTTTATACGCGTTCATAATCATATCCCAATAGATAGCCTGTACCCAGATGGCAGCTCTTCCTTTCATATCCGAAGAAATGGCATACAGTTTCATCTCCGGATTATAAAAAGTAGAATGAAAAGCATCGATTGCCGTCGTTGCGTCTTTCTTCGTAAAGTGCTTCAGTTTTCCATCCCCGGGCTGAGCGGCCCATGCGAGTGTACAGGGAAGAATTAATAAGATAGTTACCAGGGTCAGTACTTTGTTTTTCATGTCTTTGCCTCAGATTTTAAATTTTGATGTTACAAAGATTGGGGAAATATTGGAGAAAGGAGGATAATTATTATTCAATAAATAGCAAAAACTGACCAAAAACAAGGGATAGAACACTTAATATCAATATTGGAACATTTGTAGCAGGCTTTTGACCTGAATTTGTTCATTCCATATTCTGCGTGACCAAGAAACACATTCAGCAATATGAAAAGAATTCATTTGTAGTTCTCGCTATGCCGTCTCTCATACAAAAAATGCATTCCAATCTTCCATCTTCCACCTTTCAACGATTATCATTCTAATAATCAGCAGGATGACTTGGTGGAAGATCGCGTTTTCAGCCCGTTTATCTTCCACCTGTATCTTCCATCTTCCACCCACTGTTTTAGGAGAATAATTCAGAATAAAGAACTGATTCACAAAGAATAAAGTCGAGTTTTCTAAGCAAATATGCCGTATAAAGCATTTTGTTTTTCCCTATTACTTAGCTGAAAATGGTGCGATGTTTACCCCGTCCCGTATACCCGGGCCCATGAGCCCGCGTGCCTGTGCCCATGAGCCCGCATACCCGGGCCCGTCAGCCCGGGTATGCGGGACGAGATAGAGATAACGGAATAAGACGTAGCATATCGGTATACAGACCATTAGAAGTATAGCGGAATACTGATGTTTACCCCCTTATTTGTGCCGGATAACAGGGGCTTTTGCTTGCAACGACGGTGTATCCCCCTCTACAACAGGCCATCCTTTTTTCCAGTTTACACGGTCGAGCATCAACACTCTTCCTTCAGGATTGGCTACACTGACAGCATGATAAAACATCCAATCCGCTCCTTTATCATCTGTTACGATTTCAGAGTTATGCCCGGGGCCCACGAATGCTGCATTTTTATCAATCAGCACTTCGTGATGATTCTCCAGCATCGATGCCCCTTTTTTATCTACGTAAGGACCGAATAAGTGTTTTGACCGCCCCACCACTGTGGTATAGGTACTCTTTAACCCTTCACAACAGCGCCCGATGGAAGCAAACAAATAGTAGTAACCTCCCCGCTTGTGAATATAAGTTCCTTCATAGGCTGTGCCTGCCACCTGCTGTGGTTTCATTCCTTCTTTCAGTAAGAGTCCGTCATCACTCAACTCGGCTCCATAAATGCCATGAAAACTCCCCCAAAAAAGATATTTCTTGCCGCCATCTTCTATATAGAAAGGATCGATACAGTTCTGAATTTCGATTTCGTTACTGCGGAAGAGTTTTCCATGATCGGTAAAAGGCCCTTCGGGTTTATCTGCGACAGCCACACCGATACCACAGGTCCACTCTCCACCCCAAACAGACATGGAGTAATACATCACATACCGATCACCGATTTTATTTATATCCGGCGCCCAAAGATTTCCTTTCGGCTCGAATGTAGGGCGGGTTTCATTGGTAAAAGCCGTACCCACAAAGCTCCAGTTTACCATATCTTTCGATCGGTGAATAGGGAGATTCCGGATATTTTCCGTTGCATACAGGTAATAATAACCATCATCTGCCTTGATAACCGTAGGGTCGGGAAGGCTGTAATTAATAACGGGGTTGGAATACTGCTGTGCAATGGAAGGAACACAGAAAGAAAAAACAGTAAAAAGGGAAAATAAAAGTTTCTTCATGCTGAATATATAAATTAAGAAAAGTCCCCTTATTCAGAATCTTCGGAATGTGATCTAAATAAGGGGAAACTTTTGATTTAACAAGCTATTAATTTATCTTTCTCTGATATAATAATACCGAGTTTCATATTTAATCGTAGAGCTACTGCTACTCTCATTATAACTAGTACTGATGGTAAAACGATTTGCTTTAATTTCTTCGGTTATTATCTCCCCGGTCCAACTATCTGCTGTATACCACAATCTATAAGAATCACCATTATCTACATGACAGAATATCTCTACTCTTCCACCACGTTTTGTTTTAATTCTCAAGACTTTCTTAGTAGGATCCAATAATTCTATTTCTTCAAACAAACCGGAACCACTCTGAGTACCAATCTCCAAATAATATTCGGTAGTAGCCACTTTATCCACACTACTTACCTCAATTTGTTCATTATCCGACGTATTAGCCATCACATTTGTCATACCTAAAGATACTAACACTAACGCAGTTATAAAAAATTTCTTATTCATGATAACATAAAATTTAAAAATTAATAAAAAGTTTACTAAAAAAGAAAAAGGTATCAGGAAAGCCGGATACCCTTTTCCCTATTAAACATTGATATAAATTATTTCAGTCGGACCACAGGAGAGTAAATTCCCTGATCTGCGCCAGAAGACCAAACACATACACGAGCGAAAACAGTTTTTGCTTTTTGGAAAGCATCGTTATCTGTTAGATCCCGTTCCATAGAATAAGCTCCTTCTGCATTCCATACACTTTCTCTGTCAGCATCATCTGCACGCAGGATATTATGCCAAACATCATCTACAAAATTAGTGGTATTCATCAACAAAATGATACGATCAATTTTAGTTCCGGCAACTTTATTAATAGTAAAGTTAGCCTTAACTGTATTACCTGCTAATGAAATATCAGCATTAGAAATAGTATAGAATGGAGTTACTTCTACATCATGCGTAGTATTACCCTTTACTTGAATAATGGTAGTATCGCGGCTATTCACCCAAGGACCATTATGGTCTCTAGTTACCATTTTATACTCACCGTCAAATAGTTTGGCAGAGTACACACCATCCTGACCAACAAAAACACTGATCGGATCATGTTTTTCGTATCCATCTTGATAAAGCTGAAGTTGGATAGCTTCACTAGTACCACGCAACTGCAAAGGTTCTCCCTTGTAAACGATACGTCCCATCAATGTAGATTCCGGAGCATCGTAGTTATCTTTTGTACAACTTGTAGTAGTTACTATCAAGCCTAACAGCAGTGTCGAAAATATAGTTTTGATTTTCATTGTATTCCACGAATTAAAAATTATTGATACGGGTTTTTCACCAATTTCGGGTTATTATTCAACCAACCATTCTCAAACTCACCATAATAATGTCTGAGTTCAAACTTCAATGGATAAGGATAAATCTCTGTTATATTTTTTTCAAAGAAAACCCATTTACCATCATTAGCATCACCGTCAGCAACAACCTTGTATGGCCACAAGCCACGACGTTGCGCAGAAGGATTATTATTATCACCATTCCATATCTTATGAGCTATACGCCAGCGTTTCAGATCCCACCAACGATGTCCTTCGAAAGCAAATTCTACTTGATTTTCATGAACAATATTCTCAAAGGTCAGGGTCGTTAATGGTTTTACACCAGCACGCTCACGAATAGCATTAATATAACCTAATGACTCCGGAGTACTACCTTTCAGTTCAAAAGAAGCCTCAGCCGCAATCAAATATGCTTCAGAGACACGGAAATAAGGTGACCACATTTCAGATCCACGACCGATAGTACCTGCCGAAGGAGTCTTATCCAAATATTTACGGATATAAAAACCTGTTCTATTACACTGACGGTCATCCCTTGGCTCATAAGGTCCGCTAAGAGCTGTAATCGTATTACCTTTGTCATCCTGTGTACCTCTAGTACTAGTTTTAATCTTCCAAGTTCCATTTTCCTTATTCAGTTGTCCACCTTGTAACTGGGTTTCAAGTCCATTAAAGAATGATCCCGGATAGAGAATAGTTCCTCCTAAACGAGGATCACGAGCAGTAAACAGTTCAGTCGGAGTATCAAAGAAAACAGGTTCTTGCATTGTACCCGTCTCAAAATTAGCACCTTTACCGGGAGTCGTAGTTTCTATCGGTTCATATGCTTCAACCAAGTTTAACAATACAGACATCATAGAATATTCTGTATCTTGACTCATATTAGTTGGTAAACAAGATTTCGTGAAACCATGTGTTTGTCCGGGATATACATAGTCACGTGCCCACATCACTTCTGTATTACCATTCTTCTCACAAATGGCATTATAATAGTTATCAGCTAAATCTTGCCATTTAGTAGAATTAGTCTTCATCAAAGAATAAGGAGACGAAGTTATCACTTCTTGCGCAGCGGTCAAAGCGATTTCATAATAACTATTAGCCTTATTTACGTCAATACCGACCTCACCGCCTTCTGTTCGTAATGGCTCAGCCAATGTTACATTATATTTTGCTAACGAAGCAGCATACAAAGCAGCACGGGCTTCCAACATTTTAGCAGTCCATCTATTTGCACGAGCTGAGTTTTTATTCGTTTCTCTACTCATCATATTAGCAATAGTACGACATTCATTGATAATATAATCATATGTTTCAGCCTCTGTAGAACGAGGAAGTTGAACCGTCGTAATATCCATACCTGGAGTATAGTCATAGACCTCATCACCTACAATAGGAACTCCACCTAATACACGGCAAGAACAAAAATAATACCACGCACGCATCAATCGCACTTCACCTTCCAATGGAGCTTTCTCCGCATCTGAAAGTACTTTGGAATTTCTTAATCCTTGTAAGAACTGATTCATTCTTCTGACCAATCCATAATCATACTGTCTCCACCAATTACGGTCTTGATCCTGACGTTCTTCACGCCAATAACGAATAGATTCATCTAGCCAAGTATAGTCTTCTGCTGCATCCACACGCTGTCCAAATGTAATATCTCCATATAATTTAGCCAATGCAGATTTAATTAAGACCGGATCACTATATAATTGGTCGTTAGTTATAATTGTATCTGGATCTTGATCCAAAAATCCACTACAACTGCTCAGCGACAAAAGTCCTGCAGCCACAACCGTAAACAAATATTTCTTTTTCATACTCTAATTAAAATTTGAGGTTTACACCAATATTAATCACGCGCATGGTCGGATAGTCCAAACCATTATCAGAAATACCTTCCGGATCAACCGGTACATTAGAGAACGTTAACAGGTTAGTTCCTGACAAATATACACGCATGCTGCTTATACCGGCTTTAGTTGTAATCACCTTCGGTAAAGTATATCCTAATTCCAAATTACGTAATTTAATATAGCGCACATTATGTAACCAGAAGTCACTCGTCCAATAGTTACTATCGTTATCACCCAAACGTACTAACGGATATTTACCTGGGATCAATTCACTATCTGCATCCCAGATATCAGCTAAATGCCAAGCATCTTTAAACACTTCTACTGGACTATTACCATCATTCTGGAATGGACGTGCCGTTTCATATCTTTGTGCCCAAGAGCTTAATCCAGAACCTGTCCAGTCCATAGCAAAGTCAAATCCTTTCCATGATGCAGCCACATTAATACCATAATTTAAGTTCGGAGTTGAATCAGAACGATAACCGATAGGACGTTCGTCCATACCATTGATTACACCGTCCCCATTGACATCTTTGTACTTAAAGTCACCAGGAACCATTGTTGTATTTCCTTTTCGGTCATTATCGATCGGATAATTAGCAATTTCTTCCCAATCTTTAAAACGACCAACAACTTCATGGCCCCAATTAATATAACCTACACGATGCCAAATACTATTCCGGTATCTATCCCAAGAGTTACTACGACGATCATCGTACTGTTCCCAATCATAAAAACGAGAATAAGTCACATTACCAGCAACACTATAATTGAAATCATTAATATTATCTGTCCAACGTACCATAGCATCATAACCAATATGCACATCCGAATTTAGATTTTCTTTCGGTAAGCCAAATCCTAGCTCAGAAGGGAGTAATACATCATAACGTCCGGCTGGTAATCCAGTACGTAAACGACGGAAAAAGTCTACCTGCGCATTCAATCGGTTGTTGAAGAATCCCATATCAACACCAATATCCAAAATTTTGGCTTTTTTCCAAGACAAGGTGGTATTAGGCAATCCACGAGGTGATGAACCTACAACATACTGTCCGTCAATTACCGCACCGCCATTATTATAATTGTAACCCGGCATATAATCAAACGGATTATATACATCTGCTCCAAAAGAATCATCTCCTACAACACCGTAAGAACCACGGATTTTAAAATCAGAGAATATATTTACCATCTTACTTTCTTGCCAAAAGTTTTCTTGCGAAATTCTCCATCCCAGAGATGCAGATGGGAAAAATCCCCAACGTTTGCTCGGCTGAAATTTCCAAGAGCCATCCCAACGACCAATCACTTCTAATAAATATTTATCGGCATAACTATAATTAATACGGCCTAACCATCCCATACGAGCCTGAGTTCTATTCCCTTGGTCTTCATAAGTATCCATTTCCTTAAAGTTTATCAAGTCCATATTGTTTGCAACAGGAATAGAATGTACTCTGGTATAAGGTTCATCACGTTTTGAAGCTTCAAAAGCAGCTACAACATTGATAAAGTGATCTCCAAATTTATTATCATAATTCAATTGGAAGTTAGAAAAGATATCCTCTTTTCTTTCTCGAATACGTTCACGATAAGGATTATCCATAGGAAATGTAACAGGGTATGTATCAGTTGCTGCATCATATCCATATAACTTGTAAGTATACTCATGGTTATCTTTCTCACGATATGCAAAATAGTATCCTACCATACCTTTTGCCTTCAATCCCTTCATTAGCTCATATTCAGCTGTTGCTTGCATCTGAATGACACGCCACACGTCTGTCTGTTTACCTGACATATCATAATTCAAGATAGCAAAGTTTGTTTCTGGTTGAGATGAAACTTGTTGTGGATAAAGAGGATTATCATTCGCATATGGACGTTTAGTCGGTTGATTTTTCATTACCGCAAAACGAGGTAACCAATAATCATCATCCCCAGGTACACCCGGATTCTTACGAGCCTCAATACGCCCATTCATAGTAGCACCAATTTTAAATTTCTCATTCACATTCATATCAATATTCATCTGAACATTGGTACGTTTGAATCCACCATAATTACGTACTGTTGCATCTTGTCCCAAATGAGAAATAGCCACATAATAATTAGATTTGTCTGAACCTCCAGAGAAATTAGTATTAATATAGTATTGAGGAGCTGATTGCCAAATATAATCACGCCAATTAAATCCTTGATAACCTTTCTCAGTACCAGTCATCCATTTATCATATTCTGATTTTGGATAGCGACGATCACCTTCAGACTTTCCTGCCCAGGTTTCAGCAGCAGCATATGCGTTTACATAAGTTTTTACATCCGAAGGTTTAATCCATACCGAGTTTTTCTGCCAACCATAATAAGCATTAACAGATACAGTATTCTTACTATTTCGATGCCCCTTTTTAGTAGTAACCACTACCACTCCATTTGCAGCACGAATACCATACATAGCAGCAGACGCATCCTTTAGAATGGAAATATTCTCAATATCATTAAAATCCAAGTTATTAAATTGTCCTCCATCAGATTGCACACCGTCAATTACATACAATGGTTCACCCATATTACGAATCTGCAACTGTGTAGATGCACCTGGACGTCCGTCATTCTGACGAGTATTCAAACCCGCGATCTTACCAACCAAAGCTCCTGAAGCAGTCGCTGCAGTCGAACGTTCAATATCCGTTGATTTAATCGCAGAAACGGCACCTGTCAAAGTAGCTTTCTTCTGTGACATACCGAAACCGGTAATAACGACTTCATCGAGTACTTTTGTGTCTTCTTTTAGAATAACTTTAACTGTGTTTGATGCTCCTACGTTTACTTTTTGTGTTGTGTAACCAATAAATGAGACTTCCAGTGTAGCTTTAGGGCCAACACTCAGCGAGAATTCACCGTTAATATCGGTGATGGTACCAGTCGTGCTTCCCGGCTCTTTTACATTAGCACCAATTACCGCTTCGCCATTGGCGTCGATAACTATACCTTTTACGGTCCGTTGTTGTTGAACGGAGTTCACAGCCCATACAGTTTCTGTTGCCGGATTTTCGGCACCGGCGAAACTGTAGGCACTTGGCAAAAGCGAAAAGGCAGCCATACAAAGTGGTATGCGCCACATTCTGCTACGACTTGCGAGCCAAAACATTTGTTCTTTTTTACGCATAGTACATAAATTTAAAAAACAGGTTCTATAAATCTTTAATGTATAAAAGCATCGTTATGGAAATAATCCCCGGGATATAAGACGGGATGTATTTCATAGTATAGCTCTTACGGTTTCGAAACATTGCAAAGGAAAGTTATTTTTAGCTAATAAGACGATAATTTCCGTTCAATAAACAACAAAATCTGTTCTTTTCAACATTTCAATCCCCTTCACAGAGCCTCAAAACGACATCTGAACAGATTCTGCTATTTATTGAACAGTATTTTTCATCTCCTTTCTACGAATTTGGTCACCTTTGTATAATTCCTCATTTATTAATTAAATAATGTATTAAGCAAACATGAAATTACACATTGCTATGCTGGCAGCTACCCTGCTGTTATCCGGAGGAGCCTCGTACGCCCAAGGGAATAAACAGGAAAAAAAGGCGAAAGCCTACATGGTGGCAGATGCCCATCTGGACACTCAGTGGAACTGGGATGTACAGACTACCATTAAAGAGTATGTTTGGAATACGATCAGCCAGAACCTGTTTCTGCTGAAAAAGTATCCGAACTATGTGTTCAACTTTGAAGGCGGAGTGAAATATGCCTGGATGAAGGAGTACTATCCTGCACAATACGAAGAAATGAAGAAGTACATCGGGGAAGGCCGCTGGCACATTTCCGGAAGTAGCTGGGACGCAACGGACGCTCTGGTACCTTCGACTGAATCGTTCATCCGCAATATTATGCTGGGACAACAGTATTACAGACAAGAATTCGGAGTAGAAAGCACGGACATCTTCCTGCCTGACTGTTTCGGATTTGGCTGGACACTGCCTACCATCGCTTCACATTGTGGACTGATTGGTTTCTCTTCACAAAAGCTGGACTGGCGTGTGCATCCATTCTATGGTAAGAGCAAGCATCCGTTTACAATCGGCTTGTGGAAAGGAATAGACGGATCGTCTATCATGCTGGCACATGGATATGATTATGGCAGAAGATGGAATGACGAAGACCTTTCAGAAAACAAACAACTGAAAGAGCTGGCAGGCCGTACACCTCTTAATACAGTATACAGATATTACGGTACAGGCGATATCGGCGGATCACCGACACTGGGGTCCGTCCGATCTGTGGAGAAAGGGCTTCAAGGGAACGGTCCGGTAGAAATTATCAGTGCGACCAGCGACCAGCTTTATAAAGACTACCTTCCTTATAAGAATCATCCCGAACTACCGGTATACGACGGTGAACTGCTGATGGACGTTCATGGTACAGGATGCTACACCTCTCAGGCTGCCATGAAATTGTACAACCGCCAGAACGAATTGCTGGGAGATGCTGCCGAAAGAGCTGCCGTAACTGCCGAATGGCTGAATCAGGCCAAATACCCGGGAAGCACCATCAATGAAGCATGGAAACGCTTCATTTATCATCAGTTCCACGATGACCTGACAGGAACCAGCATACCGCGTGCCTACGAATTCTCATGGAACGATGAACTGATCTCACTGAAACAGTTCTCCAATGTACTGACTTCCTCCATCCATGGCATCGGCAAAGAATTGGATACACGGGTTAGCGGTATTCCGGTAATCCTTTATAATGCACTGGGATTTACAGTTTCAGATATTGCCGAAATCGAACTTGACCTTCCGAAAGCTCCTAAAGGAGTAACAGTATACGATGAAAAGGGCAAAAAAGTATCTGCACAGCTCATTTCTTATACTGACGGAAAGGCACGCATCCTGGTAGAAGCAACAGTTCCGGCTACAGGATATGTGGTATATGACGTACGCACATCGGGAACCGCCACAGGTGATGTTGCCCCCAACGTCAATACTTTGGAAAACTCCCTGTATAAGATTACATTGGATAAAAACGGAGATATCGTCTCTCTGACTGACAAAAAGAACGGCAAAGAGCTGGTGAAAGCCGGGAAAGCAATCCGCCTGGCACTCTTCACTCAAAATAAGTCGTACAACTGGCCGGCATGGGAAGTGCTGAAAGAGACAACTGACCGAACTCCGGTTTCGATTACGGATGATGTAAAAATGACTTTAGTAGAGAACGGAATCTTAGGTAAATCGCTTTGTATAGAGAAACGTCATGGAGAATCGGTATTCCGCCAATATATACGGCTATATGAAGGCAGCCGTGCAGAACGCATCGACTTTTATAATGAAGTAGACTGGCAATCGACTAACGCACTGCTGAAAGCCGAATTTCCTCTCAACATTGAGAACGAGAAAGCTACATACGACTTAGGTATCGGAAGCATCGAACGTGGAAATAATATCGAAACCGCTTATGAAGTATACGCACAATATTGGGCCGACCTGACCGATCGTGACGGAAGTTACGGTGTATCGGTGATGAACGACAGCAAATATGGATGGGACAAACCGGATAACCATACACTTCGCCTCACACTGCTTCACACACCGGAAACACGCAACGGTTATGCATATCAGGATCACCAGGATTTCGGACATCATGTGTTCACTTATAGCCTCGTACCACATCAGGGAAAGCTGGACAAGCCCGGTACTGTGGAGAAAGCTGAGATACTGAATCAACAGTTGAAAGCCTTCCGTACTGAAAAGCACAAAGGAAATGCCGGAAAATCGTTCTCGTTTGCTTCTTCGGACAACCGCAACGTACTGATCAAAGCACTGAAAAAAGCGGAAGAAACCGATGAGTATGTAGTGCGCGTATACGAAACCGAGGGTCGGAAAGCACAGAGTGCCACACTGACTTTTGCCGGTGAGATCATCAGTGCCAGCGAAGCCAACGGTACGGAAAAGGCAATCGGCGATGCAACTTTCGAAGGAAACAAATTGCAGGTAAACATTACTCCTTATTCTGTAAGAACTTACAAGGTTCGCCTCAAACCATCGGGACGTGAGGCATCTCCGATCGAATATGCCGCTTTACCGCTTGACTACGACCGCAAATGTGCTTCTTATAATGAATTCCGCGGAGAAGGCGACTTCGAATCGGGTTATTCTTTTGCTGCCGAGCTCCTGCCGGATTCACTGATAGCCGGTCAGATCACTTTCCGCTTGGGAGAAAAAGAGATTGCGAACGGAATGACTTGTGAGGGTGACACCTTGCAACTGCCTGCGGGAAACAAATACAACCGTCTCTATATCCTCGCCGCCTCTACCGAAGGAGACAATCAGGCCGACTTCCGCATTGGCAAGCAGACCGCTTCATTCGTTGTGCCTTCTTATACCGGCTTCATCGGCCAATGGGGACATAAAGGACACACCGAAGGATATCTCAAAGACGCCGAGATTGCCTATGTCGGTACACACCGCCATGCATCCAACGGTGATCAGCCTTATGAATTCACTTATATGTTCAAGTTTGGTATGGATATTCCGAAAGGAGCTACCAGTGTAATCTTGCCCCGAAATGAGAAAGTGGTTTTGTTTGCTGCTACCCTGGTTACCGAAAATGAACCGGCTACAACCGTTGCCGGCACTCTTTTCCGCACCAATAACGTAGGCAATGCAGCCACTGCCGGAGAAGGTAAGGAAGTAGTACGCGAAAATATCCTGAAAGGAGCTAAAATCATTGCTTGTTCAGGATACACCAACGACGAAGAAAAACCGGACTTCCTGCTGGATGGTAAAACGGATACAAAATGGTGTGACGTTTCACAAACGCCGAACTATGTAGACTTCGATCTGGGTAAAGCACAAAACATCAGCGGTTGGAAGATGGTGAACGCCGGACAGGAAAGTCACTCATACATCACCAATGGTTGCTTCCTGCAAGGGAAAATGAATCAGAGTGACGAATGGACTACTCTGGATGCTATCGACGGTAACCATGCAAATGTCATTTCACGTCCGCTGAACTATGACGGAAAAGTACGTTACATCCGTCTGCTTGTGACCCGTCCTACACAGAGCACCGGAGGCAGAGATACACGTATCTACGAACTGGAAGTTTATAAATAATGCAAATCAGTAGTGGAAGATTTGAAATTCAACTACTAACTTGCATAAACAAAGAAATAAGAAGAGTGGCTAATGGTTATGTACTGTCAGCCACTCTTTTTTCACATAACTCCCCTCAGAGTTTGATTTGCCTTGACATATCCCTGAATTTCAGTGCATCCTTCCTATCCAAGTTGGCCAACCTCGGTGAGTTAAGCAGACTGGGCCTACGGCCAGCATTGATTCACACCCAAACATCCTTATTAGTTAATTAGTTAGGAGCTCCAATGGAGTATCTTCTATAGGGAAATTAAGAAAGGGTTGTGTCCAAGCCGAACAAGCTTTGGATACAACCCTTAACAGTAAACTCTATTATATACCGGTTCTTATTATTTCTGCATTTTATCCATCAATACCTTCATCCAATAGCCACCGATTACAGAGCGTGCCTTGAAACCGACAAATTTACCACTATCGGTATAATGCCAGTCGCTCAGCGGAACGCGTGATACGGTTTCGTTGGCATACTTATATATGGGAGAAATGAATTTCTCAAAAGTCGCTTTGTCCGAAGACATGGCAGCACTCCACATAATCCAGTCGGACTTAGTATATTCTTTGCGGGAATCCAACGGGAGACCATAAAGATTTTGTTTGGTCAGATAGTAAGCGACTTCTTTCTCCATCACATTGTTGGGGAAGAGGTGCAGATTCCACATTTTGTCCCAAATCATATTGTATTTCTGACTCCAGGTATTCTCACGGTCGAAAGCCAGACGGTAATGATCGCCTTCGCGTGCCATTTGTTCCCATTTGGTGGCCATGGCTTTGGCTTTAGCGGCATACCGGTCGGCTACATCATCCATACCGAGCATACGGGCCATTTCGCTATAACCGGCTACTCCCATGATGGCTTTTACCGAAAGATTGGCATTGTGTGCCCAGTGCCCGGCAAAGTCATCGGT
>ERZ773148.727-NODE-727-length-28265-cov-6.446260_pt1 | contig 28265 bp, 29 predicted proteins | sample MGYA00580846_ERZ773148 | MGnify/ENA primary metagenome ERZ773148 (study PRJEB29015, sample SAMEA2737879) | human gut metagenome | biome: human gut; feature: human-associated habitat; material: faeces | place: China | collected 2012 ... | reverse complement strand
TTCCGAACCATTCCTCGGAACTGTTTCAAACGTCGGTTACTAAAAATATTGGTGTGATTATTCCGGATATGAATAATAATTTTTTTCAGTTGCTGTCTACAGGGATAGAAAAATATGCCTATCAGATGGGGTACGGTACGTTAATAGGAAGTGCTGATAATAAATCAGATAAATGTTTATCTTATATTACATTCCTACTGTCGAAAGCCGTCGATGGAATAATTCTTGTACCTACGATTGATATTGATCAGAATGGAAATAATTTAAAATTACTTGAGATGTTCAGTGAGACTAAAATACCCAAAGTGTTGCTTGATAGAGCAGCCAAGGATGTTTTTTGTGATTTTGTAACATTAGATAATTATTATGGAGGCTTACTGGCCACGGAATATCTGATTAAACACGGCCATAAAAAAATTGGTTGTATAACGGGACCTTTAACTTCTTATTGCGCGCGTAAAAGATTTGAAGGATTTAGAGAAGCATTGATTAATAACGGATTGAGTAATATGGCTGACTGCTTCTTCGAGGGAGATTTTGACCTTATATCAGGAATTTCTGGCATCCAATATCTTCTAAAAAGAAATGTTACAGCGGTGTTTGCCAGTAATGATGTGATGGCTTTTGGGATTTATCAATATGCAAAAGATAAAGGACTGAGGATCCCTCATGATTTATCAATCATTGGATTTGATGATTTGCAGTTTGGTAATATACTTTCACCACCCTTGACCAGTGTAAATCAGCCTGCTGAATGGATGGGAAGGAGAGCCTGCGAGTTGCTGATTGAACGAATTGGCGGCATCAATAAAACTGGTCCGAAAGATTACCTTTATACGCCAACAATAACTGAAAGAGGTTCTGTGCGTATGCTATTTGATTAAGTCGATTCTGTGAATCTGTTTGATTATAGTTTTTATAAGGAAGAGCTTATTATGATTTGAACTGCAATCGTAATAAGCTCTTCTTTATATTATGGCTTTAGCCAGTTGAGCGCTCAAGGCGCGAAATATAAACCACCCGCTATGCGGGTGCGCGGTGGAAGTTAAGCAATTAAATTGGTAAAGATAAATATGTAAACAATGTGAGTATTTGTGCATTGGTTCCATTTTTTATCTGTAATTAAGCCGGAGGTTGATATAACGAATCATCATAAAAGTAATAGCTGCAATCATAACATAGACTGGTCAATGAATGTAATTGCAATATGAAGCGCCTTGAGACGTAACCAGTAACAAAGGCTTATCGCCGCAGAGCAAACCATCCGTTTGACAGGTGGTCATGATTGAAGAAAAGAATAGGGATATGGTTAAAAACGAAAAATATTTTATCTGAAAGAATGTACAAAATGCATAAAATAAAATGAAAGAATTATAATTGACAAGTTATTAATACTATATTATAATATGAGATAGGTGAATAATTTAATAAAAATGCGATAAAATAACCCAATATAACAAAATAATAGGTTAATAATTAATCAAAGCATAATTATGCGTAAATGATCTGCCAGAATTCTGGGAAAGGTATAATAAATATATGAGGAATAGGGAGTTACTTATTAATCCGACGATTGCATGCGCAAATCTTTTAAATTTAAAAGAAGATCTGGATATATTGCAGGAAGAGGGAGGGAAGATCATTCATCTGGATATTATGGATGGCCATTATGTTCATAACCTTTGTCTTAGTTTAGACCTGATAAAAGCTATAAAGGAAAATTACTGTTTTTTGCAGGATGTCCACCTTATGGTTACAAATCCGCAGGATTATATTTATGATCTGAAGGATATTGGTGTGGACTATGTATGCTTTCATTATGAGACAGTCCCTTTTCCACAGCAGCTTCTTAAACAGATAAGCGACTGCGGCATAATGGGAGGAATTGCCTTAAATCCAGATTGCCCTGTAAATGATATAAAATCGGTGCTTCCATACCTAAACTATGTAGTAGTTATGGGGGTCGAACCAGGTTTCGCTGGTCAGAATTTTTTGATGAGTACTATTAAAAAAATAAAGGAATTAGATCAAATCAGAATTCATGAAAACTATAATTTTTTAATAGAAGCAGATGGCAGAATTAATGACATATGGGCCGTCGAATGTCTTTTAAATGGTGCAGATATGTTGGTGTCAGGTGCGTTTGGTGTCTTCAAAAAAGAAGGTGGCAGGGGAGTCCGTCAAAATTATGCTGAGTTTAAAGAAACAGTAGAAAAAGCAATGCGTATAAGTTAAGGGAATCTATCAAAAGGGGGACTTATGAGTGAAAGTTTTAATGATTATGTATGATTCATTGAATAAGCGATTCTTATCATCTTATGGAAATAATAAGGTCATAACACCTAACTTTGCCCGGCTGGCAGACCATTCCGTTACCTTTGACTGCTTCCATTCAGGCAGTCTTCCGTGTATGCCTGCAAGAAGAGAATTACATACTGGAAGGTATAATTTTTTACACAGAAGTTGGGGACCATTGGAACCCTTTGATGAATCAATGCCACAAATGCTTCGTGATCATGGCATATATACACACCTGATAACGGACCACTGTCATTATTGGGAAGATGGAGGTGCTACGTATCATAATCGATTTACAACGTATGAGCTTGTACGGGGGCAGGAAGGAGATCCCTGGATAGGTGAGGCAAATCATTATGATTGCGTCGATTCAATCAGACAGGATAAAATTAACCGTCAATATATGTTAAATGAGGAGGATCACTTTCATGCTAGGGTCTGCAAAAAGGCATTGGATTTTTTAGAAAGAAATCATGATCAGGACAACTGGTTTTTACAGGTAGAATACTTTGATCCGCATGAACCATATTTTGTACCCGAAAAATACGTAAAGATGTATACAGACGAAAAACCTGCATTCGACTGGCCGCAGAATATGCCGCTGGTTGATCAGGGAGATACGAATATTCAGGAAGCGGTGATTAACTATCAGGCATTACTGACCATGTGTGATGTATACCTCGGAAAAATATTGGATCTGCTTGATAAATATGAGTTGTGGAAAGATACTATGGTAATTGTTAATACCGACCATGGGTATATGTTGGGGGAAAAAGGTCATGTAGGGAAAAATTATATGCCTCCATACGAGGAAATTGTAAATACACCATTTTTCATATGGGATCCAAGGGTAAAGAAGAGAGGGGTAAGGAGTACCGCGTTGGCACAAACAATTGATATTGCACCAACCATACTTTCACTGTTTGGGGTAAATAAAGGAAAACATATGCAGGGGAAAGACCTCTTGAAAGCTCAGTTGGATCAGAAGTTTAGAGATGCGGCGCTTTTTGGATATCATGGGATGCATGTTTGTGTGACAGATGGGCAGTACGTCTATATGAGGTGTTCACAGAATGAAGAAAATACCCCTTTGTTTGAATACACTTTAATGCCTGCCAGAATCAAAAGTATGTTCAGGATAGAGGAACTAAAACAGATGGAAATGCCAACAGCAGAATTTGCATTTACAGAGTATACTCCGGTTATGAAAATCCCATCGGACGAAAGATATGATAAAAGAATCTATTTTAAATGCAGTGATCATAGAAAGTTCGGCTCACTGTTGTTTGACCTAATCACTGATCCTATGCAGGAGCGGCCGATTCAGGACGAGATCCAGGAAGAGAGGATGCTGGGGTTACTTCGAATATGTATGCAGGAGAATGAGGCACCTACGGAGCAGTATGAGCGTCTTGGATTACAATAAGCTCATTAAAAAATAAAAGGAGGAAAAAAATGAGAAAGGGGTTTGCATGTTTTTTAACAGTCTGTATGGTGGTTTCTACGCTTGGAGGATGCGGGAATTCTAAGGGGACGTACGAAAGTGCCGGATCGGAAAAGAAAGTTGAGGTTACAGAGACGGCTGCAGATGAGAAGGAAAAGACATCAGAAGCTGTAGTCTCGCAAAAAAATGGGGACAAGAAGAAAATAAGTATATGGTTTTGGGGGGCTCCGCCTGAACATCAGGAAGCTTTAAACAAAAATCTGGTGGAGGCATACAATCAGAGTCAGGATGAGTATATGATTGAAATTGAGTATCGCAGTAATGTGGATACCGATATTTCTGTAGCTCTGTCAGCGGGTGAAGGACCGGATATTGTATATGGATCAGGCCCGGCCTTTATTAAGCCAATGTCAGAAGCCGGCAGATTTGAACCGTTGGACAAGTATTCGGAGCAGTATGGCTGGGAAGACAGACTGATCAAGCCGCTTTATCAAGCATGTACGGTAAATGATACGCTTTATGCGCTGCCCTTATCACTGAGCACAATTGGTATATTCTATAATAAGAAAGTTCTGGAAAAGAATGGCTGGGAAGTTCCTACGACGATTGATGAGGTAGTCAGTATTATGGATGAGGCTATGGAAAAAGGTATGTATGGAAGCGTTACGGGAAGTAAAGGCTGGAAACCGGTAAATCTTGCCTATGCCTCATTATTTATTAACCATTTTGCAGGATCCGATGTAGTATATAAATGTTTGACAGGACAGGAAAGCTGGAATAATCCGGCAATGGTCAATGCCATTAATACATCGGCTGAATGGTATAAAAAGGGATATTTATGTTCGGACTACATTAATTTGAATTACAACGAAGCGATGCAGCTCCTGGCAGATGAGAGAGCTCCATTCTTCTTCGGATTGTCGATCGTTTGTCAATTTGCCTCTACTTATTTTAATGGAGATACCGCAGATGATCTGGGATTTATACCATTTCCATCAGGAAATTCGGATATCCCATATCCAACCTATAGCTTGGGAGGAACCGCAACTTTTTCCATCAACGCAAATTCAAAATATAAAGATGAATGCGCAGCAATTCTGGATCGAATGATGAACAATGATTTTATGAATGACATGACGGAAAGCTGGCCTGGGTATTGGGGAATTCCGCTAAAGGATCCACAGTTCGATATGGATCGGATGGAAGGGCTTTCAGAGGTTTTTTGTGACATTGTCATGCGGGTCTCTAATGCGGTAGAGCAAGGAAACTTCGGTTATATTACTGGTGTATTTTATCCGTCTGCTACGAATAACGTGTTTGCAGATATTGATATGGTTTGGAATGACACGAGTACGGCAGAGGAACTGTTGGATCGTGCTGATAAAGAATTCCAGGTTGAATTAAAGAAAGGCTTGGTGCCTCCTACGCCGGTGCCAGGAATACCTGAGTAACCCGTTGACTGCAGATGGTGTGGAAGATTTCCTTCATCTTTTTTAGGAGACAGACTATGTATCGAAAAACAAATTGTTTATTGTTGCTTCCAGCATTACTACTAAGTGTATGCGTTGTATTGGTTCCGGGTATACTGACAGTTTTTACTTCATTCACAGACTGGAATGGGGTTCAGAATATTTTTCAGGCGACATTCATTGGACTCGATAATTATAGAGAACTTTTTAAGGATGAAATTTTTTGGATGGCTCTTTTCAATAATATTAAGTGGATGTTATTATTCCTGATTATTCCTGTATCCCTGGGACTGTTGAGCTCTGGATTGCTTCTATACTGTAAAAAGGGTAGGAGCATCTACCAGGTTTCTTATCTGGTTCCATATGTGATGGCCCCCATTGTCAATGCAATGTTATGGTTGAATATTATATACAGCCCAGTGGCTGGAGTGATAGGTTTTCTGAAAAAACAGGGTGTTGCTATTTCTTCGCCGTTGTCAAGCATGAATACTGCACTATATGGAGTAGCAGGAGTGGCAATTTGGAATTACTGGGGATTTTTAAGCGTTGTATATGTTTCTTCGCTGAGGCAGACCCCCCAGGATCAGATCGAAGCGGCGAAGGTAGAGGGATGCAATGGATGGCAATTGTTTCGATATGTTTATTTTGAAACACTTAAACCCACTTTTAAATTGATGCTGGTGATGGTTATGATTCAGGCATTTCTAGTATTCGATTATATAAAAATTTTGACAGATGGAGGTCCGGCACATGCGACTGAAATGTTGAGTACATATGCATATACGTTTGCGTTTTCCACTTATCAGGTGGGAAGAGCGGCGGCCGTTTCTCTGTTCATGAGTATGCTGGGGCTGATTTTTTCCGGGGTATACACCTGGATGAGCCGTCATGAGAATGATTAATGGAGGGCCAGAATGATAAACAGAATAAAAAAGACTGCAAATAAGTTTGGGATTCATATGGTTCTGATCCTGCTGACCATAGTTTCCATAGGTCCTGTTGGACTGGTTGTCATTAATAGCATGAAGCCACATGCCATGATCGTGAAAAATCCATTATCGTTCCCGACAACTATAGAAATTGCTAACTTTAAAACAGCATGGGAAGCTGGAAATCTGGCTGTAGGTTTTAAAAACAGTATTTTGATGACGATATGTTCTGTCATAATTGCGGTCTTCGCATCTTTTCTGGCAGGTTATGCATTATCAGGAAACCGCATGAAGCATACATCTCCGTTTATTATTTATTTTATGGTTTCTATGACAATCCCGCTTCAGTTGTTTTTGTTTCCGCTATTTTTTATTTATGCAAAATTAAAATTGGTGGGCAACATATATGCGGTCAGTGTAATTCTGGCAGCGACCAATATTCCAATGTCGGTCTTTCTTATGCGGACTGCATTTTTAAGCATACCGGATGATCTGGAAAGCGCTGCCAGAATTGATGGGGCAAGTACAATACAGGTATTACGATGGATTATGCTGCCTCTTATGTCGCCGGCATTCATTACTGTAAGTATAGTTGTTGGACTGAATGTGTGGAAAAATTATCTTATTGTAAGTACATTCCTCCAGGGAAAAGATAATTATACAGCACCGATGGGACTTCTGTCTCTGAATGGAACGTATACACAGGACCAGGGCGTTATGATGGCAGGTGCACTAATGTTAATAGGCCCTATTTTAATTTTCTTTTTAGCTTTACAAAAATATTTTATTGAAGGAATTGTAGGAGGGGCAGTTAAAGGATAATGACGGCGAGAAAACCAAATATTGTTTTTTTTATTGCTGATCAGTTACGCCATTCTGCTTTGGGTTGCTATGGAAACATGGTAGTGAAGACACCAAATATTGATGGAATTGCTGCTGAGGGGGTGGTGATGGAGCAGGCATTTTCATCCTGTCCGATTTGTTCTCCATATAGGGGACAATTGCTTTCCGGACAGTATGCGCACCAGAATGGGGTGATATGTAATGAATACAAGTTAAGAACTGATATTCCTACATTGCCAGAATGCTTGAAGAAAGCAGGATACAGTACTGCCTATATTGGAAAATGGCATCTGGGGTATGGACCATATCCAGAAGAAAAACGGTATGGGTTTGATTATATGGCAGCATATAATATCGATGATGATAAGAGTACGTCTTGCGTTCCATACTTTGAAAATGATGAGGGACCGAAGGCGATGTCTGACTGGGAGCCGGTTGAAGAAGCCAATATGACAATTCACTATTTAGAGAATCATATAAAAATGTCCCCGGAACGTCCGCTTTTTCTGGTCGTTAGCCGTATTCCCCCGCATTGGCCATACGAATTTTGTCCGGAAGAGTATCAAATATATAATCCGGAGGATATCCAGGTTCCACCTAATGTCCCAAAAGCCATGGAAGAATTTGAAAAAAAAGAACTGGCTCTTTATTATGCTAATGTTACAGGAGTAGATACTCAGTTTGGACGGATTGTAAATAAGCTTAATGAACTGGGAATGCGTGACAATACGATTGTATGTTTTACCTCAGACCATGGAGATCATATTGGGGCGCACGGATATGGAAAACCTGGAGATCTATGGCTCCATCATACGAAACGGGCGTCTAAGGCCACTCCATATGAAGAATCTGTTCATATACCTTTTGTGATGCGGTATCCTGATAAAATATTCGGAGGTAATAGAAGCAGTATACTGTTTAACAGTGTAGATGTCATGCCATCTCTTTTGGCTATGTGTGGAATTGACATTCCGGACAGTGTGACAGGAAATGATTTGTCCCATGCGTTTACCGGTCAAAAGGGGGCTGATCCTGACTCTGTATTTTTCCAGATTCTGGGTCAGGGCTGGCCGGCAAGAGGTCCATGGGTCGGGTACTGGAGGGGGATTCGGACAGACAGGTATGTTTATGCGAGATGGTGGAAGAAAGAAATGCCGTCTTTGCTGTTCGATATACAAAAGGATCCGTATGAACTGGAAAATCTTTATTATAATCAGGCGTATACAGATATTCGAGAAAGAATGGAAAACAGGCTGCAGCAGTGGCTAAGAGATACGAATGATCCATTTGACTATGGGAAAAGAGATCCGAAAACGGGGATCCTGTTATTAGGGCAGGAGTATTTGGAGCTGGCTGAATATAATGTTCTAAAGAGTGGGGGAGGGATATCAATATATGAAGAAGGAAGATAATGCTCTGTACAGGCAGATATACAGTCTGCCGGAATTAATACAAGATCAATATGACTATTTAGAGCCAGTGGTAAGAACATTATTGACTACTGAAGAGATTTATTCTATTAAGAAGGTAATTCTTACAGGCTGTGGTGACCCTCATGCTGCCGCGCTGGCGGTTAAACAGGCATTTGAGGAGTATACTCATATTCCTACGGAAGTCATGACAGCTATGGAATTAAGCCGCTTCTATCCTACACATGAGTTTGAGCAATTGCCTGGGAACCCATTTATCATTGCTATAAGCGATTTTGGAGAGTGCTCGCGTGTCTGCGAGGCGGCAGAAAGGGCAGTAAAATTGGGAGCATTTGTTTTAGGGATTACAGGAAAACCTTATTCGCGTATTGCCCAACTCTGTACGAAACTGCTTCCAATGAAAGTTCCTGACTTTGCCAGTGCACCCGGAACACGGTTCTATGCAGCGGATTTAATAGCACTTTTACTTCTGGCTGTCCGTATTGGAGAGGTCCGTGGTTTATATTCCATGGATGATGCCATGGAGCAGCGTCGCGACTTACGTGGAATGGGGGGACGTTTGGAGGAGTCATTGGCGGGAATTGATGAAGCTGCATATTCTTTAGCAAAGCGCTGGCGAAATTTGGGGGCCTTTGATTTTATTGGATCGGGACCTGAATATGGTACGGCCTGGTATTGCCAGGCGAAGGTATTTGAGGCTATTGGAAAAGCTGCGATGTATGTTGATTCCGAAGAATGGCTACATCTCAATTTTTTTATACGGGAACTGGATCAGACTGCGACTGTAGTGTTTGCCAGTGTCAAGTCACCAGCCATGAGTCGAAACCTGGAACTTCTTAAGTACATACATCAGTTAGGAAGACCATGCGTGCTAATAACAGATGGGACTGCGCAAGATTTTGAAACTGAAATTGAAACAATCCGTGTGCCGTCAGGAAAATTTTCTTTCGGGATTGTTCTCACTCAGTTTATTCCAGTAAATCTTATGCTTGGATACATGATGGATATGCTTGGGGAAGAAGACGGCCGTGGCTGTAAAGGTCCATGGAGTTTTTGCAAAGGCGGTGAGTCTGTAAAGAATAGTGAAATTATCATAGTGAGGTGACAGATTGGAATATTTAAAAAGAGGGATCTTTCGATCAGATAAATTCAGTGTCACAGAACTGACATCGGAAATCGAAGCATATGTACAAGAAAGTGGTATTTGGACGGGGCTTTGTGTTGTATATTCGCCCAGTGTTACTTCCGGTCTTACAATTACGAATTATCACGATCCGAAATGTTTCGATGATCTTCAGGATGAGATGAATCGTTTAATACCAACAAGAATAGACTTTAAACATCAGTTTGATACCCCCAGCGACGCTGCGGCACATGTGAAGTGTTCTTTGATGAACTGCAGTATATCTATGATTATTACGGGTGGAAAATTGTTACGAGGCCATTCCCAGGGGATTTTTTTCGTCGAATTTGATGGTCCACGTAACCGCGAATACTATATAAAGCTTATAAAAGAGGCATGAGAATATTTTTATTATGTGAGATATATAGACAGGCTGATAAATTATCTAAAGCATCTAAAATACATCGAGATTAACTAAGAAGTCAGTCACAGCGATAAAATCAAGCATATGGTAGCAAAGCGATTAGCAGATGTAATGCTCCATTACAGATATAGAGCCGGGGATCTATCCCGGCTCTATATTTGCATTTTGCTACAAAGTTTTTGTAAAGCAAAGTAATAACTGCGCTAATTACAAAACCAAATTTTGCATAGAAACGGCATGCTAATAGATTATCATCTTGTCAAAATATTTTATCATTTACATTAAATAGTTTATAATATCCAAAATAATTCCTCCTTTAAATCCTTTTATCACGTCGGTGATTATCTTATCCGTAATTTGTTCTAAAGTAGCCTGCAAATTAAGTCCCACTGTATAAGATGAACCGTTGGGTAAAGAAAACGTCAATACTCTACGCCAATAATAGTTGTCTTCAAAAAATGAAGCGTTTTCGTACAAAAAAAGTGCTAGAACCCTTATAAATTAAGGAAATCCAGCACTTTTGTGTGAATCGGAGTAACAGGATTTGAACCTGCGACCTCTCGGCCCCCAGCCGAGCGCGCTACCAAGCTACGCCATACTCCGTTTCTGGTCACTATGGTATTATAGCAGAAAGTTTGCGATTTGAAAAGTATATTTGTTGAAATATTTTATATTTTAAGATATGATGGTAAGGACGATATGATTCATGGAGAAAAGACAGGTGAGAAAGAATATGAAACCGATCGTGAGTTTTGATGTAGATATGACACTTTTGGACCATAAGGACTGGACGATACCGGACAGCGCCATGGAGACCCTGGAACGGCTCCGGGAAAATTACACCATTGTGCTGGCCACCGGACGCGACATGGATTCCAGCTTCAGCGTCGTGTTAAAGGAACAGATCAGGCCGGATGCCATCATTCATTTGAATGGAACGAAGATTACGGTGGGGGACACGATTATATACGAGCATCTGTTTGATAAGGAACTGATGAAAAAGATCATTGCCTATGCACAGGAGGATGCAGCCTGCAGCGTGGGAGCCAGTGTGGGCGGGTATGATTACTACGTGCATCCGGAAGTGGTGAACCGCCACGATACGGATCTGTGGGGAGAATGCGGACGCCGGTTTGCGGACCCGTGGAAGCTTCCTGATTTGGATGTCAGGACAATGGCATACATTGGAGATGAAAAGGGTGCAAAGGCCATGGGGGCCCGGTTTCCCGAGGTAAATGTGCACATGTTCGCGGAAAAACGGGGCGCGGATGTGGTGGAGAAGACAGCCAGCAAGGCTATGGGGCTGATCCGCCTCTGCGACTATTTTAATATCCCTCTTTCCAGTACGGTGGCGTTTGGGGACAGCATGAACGATTACGATATCGTGAAGACGGCAGGCATCGGAATCGCCATGGGAAACGCCATGGAAGAGCTCAAGGAAGCCGCGGATTATGTGACTGATGCCGTGGATTCGGACGGAATCCGCAATGCCTGTGTGCATTTTGGGCTGATCCGGTTATAAGGGTGTGTGGCATTACTTTTATGAAAATATACAGGGAAGGAAATAAGTAGCATGGCAAAACATTATGATATTTTTATCATAGGCGGCGGGCCTGGCGGTTATACGGCTGCGCTTAAGGCAGCAGGGCTGGGGCTTAAGACTGCAATTGCAGAGAAGGAAAAACTGGGCGGGACCTGTGTCAATAAGGGGTGTATTCCGACGAAGGCTCTGCTTCATGCCTCCAGTATGTTTGCAGCGTTTCAGAGCTGTGATGTTTTTGGAGTATCGGCTGATTTCATTTCTTTTGACTTTAAGAAAATGCAGGACTATAAGAAACGTTCTGTAAAAGAGTACCGGAAGGAAGTTCGGGAATCGATTGAAAATGCGGGGGTCGACTATATCGAGGGAACGGCAACGATCCGCCGGGGACGGACCGTGGAGGTCAACAGTCCATCAGGTAAAGACTATTACGAGGCAGATCACATCATTATCGCAACGGGGGCGAAACCGGTGATACCGGATATTCCGGGAGCGATGCTGCCGGGCGTTCTGACGAGTGACCGGCTGCTGGCTTCCGATACCTGGAATTACGACCGTCTCACGATCATTGGCGGCGGTGTGATCGGAGTAGAATTCGCAACGATATTCCAGGCGCTGTGCTCCCATGTGACGATCATCGAAAGCCGGGAGCATTTACTGGGACCTATGGACAACGAAGTTTCCGAGGTCCTGGAAAATGAACTGAGACGGAAAGGAATCGCTGTCCAGTGTGAGGCAAAGGTCCTGGAAATCCGCGAGGAGGAACAGGGACTCATCTGCGTTTACGAGGCGGGGGGAGAGGTACGGACGATCCGTTCCGGCCAGATTCTCCTGGCAGCAGGCCGAAAGCCGAATCTGGACGGACTTTTTGGACGGGATGTCAGCCTTGCCATGGAAGACGGATGTCTTAAGACGGATTCGGAGTTTCGGACCAGTGAACCCGGCATTTACGCCATCGGCGATGTGACGGCCGGCAAGATGCTGGCTCATGTGGCGGCGGCCGAGGGTACTTATGTGGTTGAAAAGATCGTGGGTGTGCATCACACCATACGGCTTTCCGTGGTTCCGAACGGCATGTTTGTGGAACTTCCGGTCGTGCCGGGATGCATTTATACCGAGCCGGAGATTGCTTCTGTCGGAATTACGGTGGAAGAAGCGAAGGCCCATAACATGAAGGTGCGCTGCGGGCGCTACTCCATGAGCGGTAATGGCAAATCCATCATTACCAGAGAACAGAGCGGATTTATTCATCTGATTTTTGAGGAATATTCCGGGACCATTGTCGGCGCTCAGATCGTCTGTCCGCGGGCCACTGATATGATCAGTGAGATGGCGACTGCTATCGCAAATGGCCTGACAGCGGATCAGCTCATGCTTGCCATGAGGGCCCATCCGACTTACAGCGAGGGCATAACGGCGGCAATCGAGAATTATTATGAAGCAAAAGGAGACGAAAGGTTATGATTCAAGAGAGAATTGCAGCATTACGAAGCCTGATGGCGGAGCGCCAGATTGACGCTTACATGATTCCAACCTCCGATTTTCATGAGTCGGAATACGTGGGCGATTATTTTAAATGCAGGAAATTTATAACTGGTTTTACAGGGTCCGCCGGTACGGCGATTATCACGCAGACAGAGGCGAGACTCTGGACCGACGGCCGGTATTTCGTACAGGCGGCGAAGCAGCTGGAGGGAACCGGCGTGCTCCTCATGAAATCGGGTCAGGAGGGCGTTCCGACCGAGGAAGAGTATCTGGCAGAGGTTATGCCTCAGAACGGAACCCTGGGTTTCGACGGCCGTGTCGTCAACAGCCAGCTGGGAGAGAAGCTGGAAGAACTTCTGGAAGACAAGCACGTGAAATTTTCCTGGAAGGAAGATCTGGTGGATCTAATCTGGGAAGACCGTCCGGCGTTATCTGCTGAACCGGTCTGGATTTTAAAAGAAAACTACGCGGGTAAATCAGCAGCGGATAAGATTGCTGATTTAAGGGAAGCGATGAAGAAGGAGAAGACCACGGTCCACGTCCTCACCACGCTTGATGATATCGTGTGGCTGTTAAATATCCGTGGAAATGACGTTGTATGCAATCCCGTAGTCCTTTCCTATGCATTGGTGACGATGGAACGGTTCTATTTATTTATCAATGAGGCGGTTCTGGACAGCGAAGTGAAATCCTATTTAAAAGAGCTGGGCGTTACCGTACGGCCGTATAATGATATTTACGATGCGGTGAGCCAGTTAAAGGGGCAGAAGGTGCTTCTGGAGACAGCGAAGACCAACTATGCGATCATCAGCAATCTGGATGAATCCAATGCAGTTGTTGACCGTATGAATCCGACTGCTCCGGCCAAAGCAGTCAAAAATCCGGTTGAGATCGAAAATATGAAGAAGGCCCATATCAAAGACGGTGTGGCCATGGCGAAGTTTATCTGCTGGCTGAAAAAGAATATTGGAAAGCAGACGATCACCGAGCTTGACGCGGAGCATTACCTGGATAATCTGCGCGCAGAGCAGGAGGGAAATCTGGGACTTTCGTTCCATACCATATCCGCTTATGGGGCAAATGCGGCGATGTGCCACTATTCCGCGACGCCGGAGAGCAATGCGGCTTTGGAGCCTAAAGGACTCTATCTGGTAGATTCTGGCGGACAGTATTATGAGGGAACAACCGATGTGACGAGAACGATCTCCCTGGGAGAGACGACGGAAGCAGAACGGGAACATTTTACCCTGAGCGTCATCAGTATGCTGCGTCTGGCCGCTGTAAAGTTCTTATATGGGTGCAGAGGACTTACCCTGGATTATGTGGCGAGAGAGCCGCTCTGGAGCAGAGGACTGAACTTTGACCACGGAACCGGCCATGGAGTAGGTTACCTGTTAAATGTTCACGAACGCCCCAACGGTATTCGCTGGCGTATGGTGCCGGAGCGTCAGGACAACTGCGTACTGGAAGAAGGCATGGTGACTTCCGACGAGCCGGGCATATATATTGAAGGCAGCCACGGCGTACGTACGGAAAATCTTATTGTCTGCAAGAAGGCAGAGAAGAACGAATACGGCCAGTTTATGGAATTTGAGTTTCTGACCTTTGTGCCGATTGATTTGGAAGCACTCGATAAATCCCTGATGAACGAGCGGGATGTGGAACTTTTAAACAGCTATCACAGCGCAGTATATGAGAAGATATCCCCGTATTTGACAGCGGAAGAGGCCGAATGGCTGAAGGAAAATACGAGGGCGATATAAGCAGGAGTAAATAAAAAAGGCATATAAACGATATAAGGCGGAGCCATGCGGTGTGGATCCTGTCAGGGGCGGTGAAAAATAGATTTTCATCGTCTTCCTGACGGGAATTCACGATCGCTATGGTTCCGCCTGTTTTGGGGTTATTTCTTTACGAAGCCGCATCAGAAGCGGAATAATCGCTTCCCAATCCTCGTGATTCAGTTCTTTCAGCAACTCCACGGCCCTGCGGAACTGTGGCGGTTCCGCCATTTCGGTATCAAAGAATTCCAGCGGCGTAATTTCCAGGTAATCGCATATTTCGAAGAATTGTTTCATGGAAGGCATGGAGCGGCCAGAGGAAATACCCTGAATGTAACTCTTATTTTTACCAAGATCCAGACTCATCTGGTATTCTGAGACATCCTTTTTTAAACGGAGCTCTGTAATTCTGTTTCTGACAAACTGTTCATTCATTCTTATCACCTCTATGGTTAATCATAAAGGATAATCTTTCCCAACATTCCGTTTTATATGCGTAATAATGGCAGAAAAATCGGTTGCATATACGGATAAAAAGCGTTATTATATAAGTTAGAAAAACGAAAGAGAATGATAAAAAGAAAGTGCGTGCCTATAGGGCGAGAGGATGTCCGATGACAGAATATTTAAAAAAGAGGAAGGATAAATGGTCCTGGAAAAACTGGGCTTTTTTATGCGGCCTCATCTATATCCTGATTATGGCGGGAATGTTTGGCTGCAGCCGAATGCAGTCCGGAGGGGCGGCAGGCGGCTTGATCGCGGCTGTGTTTGTTGTATCTTTGGCGGCAATGGCCGTGATGACTGTGATTTCTTATCCGGTGAGGAGGGAAAAAGAGATAATGCAGGAGTGTGGCCAGGAGCAGGACGGGCAGGAGGTGCGGGATGCATTGTACCGGAGACTGGGGGAGTTTGCCGATACGGTCCTGTTTGAGTATCGATACCGGGATGGAGCGATTCTATTTACACCGAACGCTTCCGGTCAGATCGAGATTCCGGTTTTAAAGAGTGTGCTGGAGAAATACGTGAAGCGTCCGCCGGCGCAGGGCGAAAACAGATGCTTTGAGTTTCGTATGAAAGCGAATATGGAAGAATATCGCTGGTGTATCTGTCACATCAGGGTAGAGTACGACGGGGCGGATACACCTGTTTGTCTGATCGGAAAACTGGATGATATCACCAAACAGAAGGAGCGGGAGGAGCAGCTTCTCTTTCAGTCCACCAGAGACGGTTTAACCGGCGTGTATAATAAGACGGCATTTGAATATATGATGGAAGAAACCTTAAAAAGAGGCAGCCGCGGCTGTTTATATATGATCGATATTGATAATTTCAAGGATGTGAATGATCAGTACGGCCATCCGGCCGGGGATAAGATTCTCGTTAAAATAGGGGAACTGCTGCGTGAAATTTTCCGGGATTCCGACTTGATTGGCCGGGTGGGAGGCGATGAATTCGTGGTCTATTCCGAGTGCGGCGAGACGAAAACAAGGGCGATGAAGCTTTTAAACGGCACAGCGGATTTTACAAAGGAGGGCGAGCACCGGATTTCTGTGAGTATCGGAATCGCAGCAAGCACCGGTGAGCTGGACGAAGAGTATCAGGAACTGTTTTCCAAAGCCGATCAGGCGATGTACCGGGCGAAACAGGAGGGGAAAAACCGGATTGCCTGGTATGAGGAGTAGACGAGAAGAAGAGAAGTAAAAAGAGGATTGGAATAAGGATAAGAAAAAATGGCTGCGTGGAAAACGCGGCCATTTTTTGCGCAGCGGGCAGTAAGATGGGGGAAATGATAAGGAGGGATTTCTAATTCTGATCGTCGGGCAGATCTACCAGAGTGTAGGCGTGGTTGATGCAGGGTAAGAAAATTTCGATAATGTTCGAGGTGCGGATTTTTAAACTGGACGTATTGATACAGGGATGACAGCCGAGAAATTCCTGTTCAAGAATAGCCTTGTCAATCAGCAGGCGGACACGGTTTTCTTTATCATTCATCAGGCCCAGAACGGAGACGGAGCCAGGCGTTATGTTCAGATACTCTTCCATAAATTCCGGTTCTGCAAATGAGAGTCTGGCTGATCCGATTTGTTTTGACAGGACTGCCGTCCGAAATTTTTTATGTCCCGATATCATGAGAAGATAAAAACAGTTTTTCTGTGCATTGCGCAGAAATAAATTTTTACAGATATTTGTGTTTAAAAGCGTATCGATATCATGGCATGCTTCTATCGTAGCGGTCGGATCATGATCCAGACGCTGATAGGTAATTCCCAGCTTGTCCAGGAGATCGTAAGTGTGTATCTCTTTATTAAGACGCCCGGCAGGATTTGCGGGCCGTCCGGTATATAGGGTACGGTCTAAGTGAAAGTCTGGTATGGGGGTAACACATTCTCCAGGAGTAATATTTGTCATATGGAGTGCCTCTTTCTGTTTGAAATCTGTCAAAGGAGTAATAAGAATCCTGGTGTTATTATACTAGAGTGTGGGAAAAATGCAAGTGTAAGCAGAGAGGTAAGCAGAACGGACGGAGGAGACGGATAAATGGGCCGTGATTTGTAACTGATACAGGATTGACGGGGCAATGTTTTTTTCGATGGTTTTATACAGCGTCTTGTATTATAATAAGTTTTATAGAGGGAATGGTTATCGATTGATTGTAACGATAGAATGGCTTTTGCTGAATATTATATTTAGGAAGTTATCATATTTGGCAGTTTAGCAGCGGAAAGTGTTGGAGGGAGCCAAATACGCCATGAACATAAAAGAAGAAAAAGGAAGGCAAAATCAAATGATTGAAAACCGGCTGAAAGCGGAAAGACCGAGATTAGTGACAGAAAAGGCGACAAAAGGAAAGCGTGATGATAAAGCTGCAAAAGACAGCAGCTCAAGGCAGGAGAAGAATAAAGCGTCCAATACAGGCAGGAAGATGGGACGAAAGCCGGATTCGGGGGAGAAATCATCGGATCAGAAAAAAGGGCCTAAAAAGGAGCAAAGAGCAGGCGGAAAAGGAAACTGGGGCAATGACAGCCAGAAACCGAAGTACGATACAGGCAGGAACAGAGCTTCTGGCGGGAACTCCAATTTACAGAGCAGGGAAGGAATAAAAGTGGACAGGCAGCCAGTCAGAAAGAATACTTCTGCATGTCCTGTGTTTCTGCGCTGCGGCGGATGTCAGCTTCTGGATATGCCTTATGAAAAACAGCTGAAGATCAAGCAGACAAAGCTGGAGGAACTGTTGAAGCCCTATTGTAAGGTGCAGCCAATTATTGGAATGAAGGATCCTTTCCATTACAGAAACAAGGTACACGCTGTTTTTGACCATGATAAAAAGGGAAATCCTGTTTCAGGGGTGTACGAGGCGAATACTCATCGTGTCGTTCCCGTAGAGTCCTGTCTGATTGAGGATCAAAAAGCGGACGAGATTATTGGAACCATCAGAGGCATGTTAAAATCATTTAAGATTAAAACGTATGATGAGGACACGGGATATGGTCTCCTTCGTCATGTCCTGATACGGCGGGGATTCACAACGGGTGAAATTATGGTCGTTCTGGTTACCGCTTCTCCTGTATTTCCTTCAAAAAATAATTTTGTACGGGCATTGAGAGAAAAGCACCCGGAAATTACGACGATTGTTCAGAATGTAAACGGCAGGGACACCAGTATGGTACTCGGTGACCGGGAGAATGTGCTGTACGGCAAAGGCTATATTGAGGACATCCTGTGCGGCTTCCGTTTCCGGATCTCTTCTAAATCATTTTATCAGGTAAATCCGGTACAGACAGAGGTGCTCTATCGGAAAGCGATGGAGCTGGCCGCACTTAAGGGGAAAGAAACGGTGATTGACGCGTACTGCGGTATTGGTACGATTGGGATCGTGGCAAGCCAGGAGGCAGGCCAGGTGATCGGCGTGGAATTAAACCGCGATGCAGTGCGGGACGCAGCTCAGAATGCTAAGATCAATGGGATTAAGAATGTGCAGTTCTATTGTAATGATGCCGGTGCGTTCATGAGCAGGATGGCGGACAATGGAGAACACGCCGATGTCGTCTTTATGGATCCGCCAAGGAGTGGAAGCACGGAAGAATTTATTCAGGCGGTAGTTAAGATGAAACCGGAAAAAGTGGTCTATGTGTCATGCGGCCCGGATACGCTGGCCAGAGATTTGGCGGTGTTTAGGAAGATGGGGTATGAGGCGAAAGCTGCGTGGGGGGTGGATATGTTTCCGGGGACGGAGCATGTCGAGTGTATAATACAGATGCGGAATTGTGGTTTGAAGAAAAAATAAGGGAATAAACCACAAGATATAGTGGTTTTTGGCGAAAAAACGAGGCGAAAATCGAGTGAAAAATGGCCGATTTTTACCCCGTTTTTTTGGGCCTTCCACAGATGGCAAAGGGGAATTCACAGATGGAAAGGGAAAATTCAGAGGATAGACGGCATATAAAAACGTTTATCCTTTTTGCATATAGATCGTTTTGTCACACAGAAAATTAATAGGGGGCTGCGGTCCTTTGCAATGAGCTAAGGAGAAGTTTTGGAGGAGATTAATGTAGATTGGGATGACAGGTGGCTGCTGGGGACGACTCGGTGGCCCATTTTTATTATCAGTTTTTAATAGAAAGCCGCCGATTGTTTGTTGGTTTTCGGAATAGCTTTTCTGGAGAAAGCCGGTATAATGCTTTATTGAAAAATGAACAGAAGGAGGGATAAGGAAACAGTGCCATTGCAGAAGCCAAGAAAAGGGACAGCCAAAGAGAAAAGAAACTGCTGGTCGAGGGGAAACGGACCGTATAGCTACAGAGGGGAGCTGAAGCACGGGCTTTCCCTGAACAGGAGGTATCTGAACAGGGAGGTCCGCCGTTACACAGGGGAAGCACTGAAAGGAAATCAATACCGGAAAATATGCAAGACAGTCTATATGGTGGATTTTACTTGAGCCATGCTCTTCATGTTTGAGGAACATGGCTTTCCATCCATATAGTCATAAATCTGTTCGTAATTCATAGAAGGAGGAATGGGATCCATGAAAAAAAGAAATCTATTCAGTGAAATGCCCGAAACGAGTTCAGTTTGGCGATCCGATGTATTTTGAAGAATACGAGGGGAGGAAGCTGGAAAGTCTCGTGGTGGATTGCAAACCGCCACGAGGCTTTGTGGCAAAGGTTGTTTTAGTGGAAGAGCCAATGAAGGAATATCCGGATGAGATGTCTCGCACGATGACGCTTTATATGGCTCCGAAGGAAACCATCGACACCTACGTGGATGGCTATATGTACGAAGGTCAGGATGTTAAGGAAAAAGAAATTGGAGTTGATACTGCAAAATACCTGCTCCATGTGGACGGACGCTATGAAGAAATTCATACGGGTGCGGATGGTTATTGGGGAAATCATCTGGAGTTTTCACGCGGACAGGGGAAATCCCGGATTCTGGATGCGATAACAGTCTCAGTGTGTATGCCGGAGTTTGAAGATTTTGAAAGCATGAAGCGTCTGACAGGCTATATTTTTTTAGATGCCCAGCTTTTAGCGGAACCAGATAGCCAGACCGAACAGATAAAAATGGAATAGCAGATAACAAACGGAATAAAGGTGCGTTTATACCGAAATGGATTTAGGGTTCTATGTATATCCAGAAGTGAAGGAAATACCAGATGGAAGTGAGGAATTATGCCAATGAAAGATTATGAAGTGAACACCGCCGTATTATTTCATACCGGTTTTAATGACGGGGAATGCAACCGCCTGATGTTTGAAGGGATGAAAGAAAAAATCATCGAGGACATCAGGAGTGCATTCGAGAAAGACGGAACACTCTCCCAAAATATCACCAGCAATCTGGATTTTACATTTTCTGGATACAAGGTGAAGGTGGAGTACGCGTTCTCGTGTCATGATGAAAACGAGGCTGAAGCGGAAAGCTTTTCAAATTACTGTCTGCAGAATATCCGGCAGGGATTGGAGGAACAGGGATACACGATGGAAAAGGTCACTTGTGAAGCGAGTGAGATGGATATGACGTGGCTGGATCGAATGGAAGAAATATGGTTTGGATAATTAAAAGGAGGCTAAGACAATGATGCATTATGAGCGTGTAAGAACCGATTTATCACAGGCAGAAAGAACAATAAAAACAGCTCTGAGATCCACGGTCGATTCGGAAGCAGAAAAAACGGCGCTGGAGGAAGCGCTGGGTCTGGTTCAGCAGGCAAGGGATATCTGCCGGGTGGCGCAGAAGGCGTCCATTCAGGTACAGATTACACAGGGCATGGAAATGCAATAATGGAAGGGCAACAGTAATAAAAATATCCAGAGAAAAATGGAACGAGCTTCCGTTTCTCTCTTTCACATAGATGGTCCCAAAGACCGCGGGCAGGCAGTTATGTTCATTTTACATTTGAGCATAGCTGCTTTTTTATTGCCCAAAACCAGTAAAACACAATGTAAGGAAGGACTGAGAACCATGAGTACAAGATTTTTAGGAGGAACGTCAATGGCGGACTTGGAGCGGGTTATGCAGCAGGCACCAGGATTCCGGCCGAGGAAAAGCGGAATCATACGAAGCCATTACCCGATATCCCATGAGGCGAAGCCATGCGAAGGGTGTCAGTATGCAGCGGTTAAGACGGCAGAGGAGGAAGATGGCGGAGAACAGGTCTCCTTTTCCTATGGAGTTTTACTTGCGTTGTTAACCGAGGAGTTACCATCGTGTGCGCTGACTGTGAGGATAGGAAGGCTCCAGGCAGAGGTTGCCGGGAGAAATCCCAGCCCATTTGAGACCGAAGAGCATAGACGCCGGTTCCAGGCGCTGGTGCGCTGCGGCTCCTATCCCGGTATTCGCACCGATTCCGGATTTGCGGCCGCACTTTTCCTGCTGAGCTCTGACTCCCATCTTTGGGGGCTGGCTGGCCCCTTTGTGGAAGAACGGACCATCGATTACAGTCGGTTCCGCCTGCGCGGGTCAGACTTAGATGGCTATGCGCTCTATTGTGTGGCGAAGGAACTGTATACCGGGAAAGCTTATGTGACGCTCTCGGAGCTGGGAGATCCGGAGCTGTTTCATGATGGTCTGCTGCGTTTGATTGTCCATGCCATCTTAATCAGCCGGCATGGAGTGAAGGGGGTCATCAGCGAGGAGGAAATCAGATGTTAGCGATTCAAATTGGATATGGTAATGGAAAATCAGAAGAAATGGTATTTCCACTGGACGATGCCGGAAAGAGCAAAATCGATGCACTCAGAGAGGAAGCGGAAGGCGGAAACGAAGAATTGACCATCCGATCTTCCCGATCCTCTGTCCAGAAGCTGCCGTCCTGCATCAACGGGATGGAGTTTGACAGGCAGTCCCAAAAGGAACTGGAGTTTTTAAATGAGCGTTTCGGACATTTGACAAGGGCGGAACAGGACATTCTTTCTGCCATGCTGGAGATGGAGGAGCCGGAAACATTAAAGGAAATCATCAATCTGTCCTATAACCTGAGTAATTATGAGCTGTTAAGGGATGTCAGCGATTCCGGCAGGATTGCGGCGGAACTGCTGTCCAGAGATAAGAAAATCGAAGTTCCAGAAGAGCTATGGTCGATGCTGGACTTTGAACGGATCCGGGAACGCTATTTTGACACGCACCAGGGAGCATACGGCCCCAGCGGCCTGGTGTTAAAATGCGAGGAGAAGGAATTTACCCAGGTATATGACCGGTTTTTGCCGGATCCAGGCTATGAGAAAGACGGCCTGTTCCTGGTGCATCTGTATCGGATGTCTGGTAACAAGCCGTTGCATTACACCATATCCCTGCCGGCAGAGGAAGAAAAACAAAGCATGGCCAAGCAGGCTCTGGGAATCCGGGATTTTTCCGAGTGCAGGATGAATCAGTACGGCGGCTCCCTGGATGAGTTGAAGGGTTATCTTCCGTTAGCAAAGGATGTAGAATCATTGAACCAGTTTGCAAAGCTGTTAAAGGAGCAGGTGTTAGCCGATGGACTCCAGAACGTGAACCGGTTGATGGCGGCCCTGGAGGCGGAGTGTTCGCGGAGCATGGAAGATGCGGCAATGGTTGCGAAGAATCTGAGTCGGTATCAGATCATGGAGGAGATGAAATCCCCGGATGCGTATGCCAGATTTAAAATGGAACAGGACGGTTCGGTGTTTGCCACATCTATCTGTAGGAATTATCTGGACTGGTACGGATTAGGGGAGGAGCTGCTGAAACGGGATGGTGTCATGATGACGGCACATGGTCTGGTGACCTGTGAGGACTGGTGCTGTGAAAGGCTCCCGGATGAGGTTGTGGTAACCCGCCTGTACAGTCCGTTGGCCGGAACCATTGAGGATGAGGAGGAATACAGCTCCACGCTGCCTGCTCTCAGCCTGCCCGGTTATGAATACGACATCAAAAAAGCCATCCAAGGAGATTACATTCAGGGGGTGCGAAGCGGTCTTGCTGAATACATGGATCATCAGTTATTAAAACAGAGGGTTATCAGTATGTTCCCCACCGTAGAAAGCTACCAATATAAGCTCTGGGGGGTACTGGAGGTCAAAAGCTGGGGAAAGCTGCAGCCGGAGGAATGGGAATTTATAAAGGACCAGTGGGCCGGGCAGGCGGCCGATGGATGGGGCGAAGGCTTTGAGCAGCGCGAGATCGACTGTGGAGAAGGGGTATCCCTTTATGTCCATTTCTATACAGGTGAAATGAGGATTCAGACAGAACAGGAATTGAAAGGGATTGCAAAGGAGCAGCCGGAAATGCAAATGGGAGGAATGGCTTGATGGAACAAAAGATGGGAGTTTTGCTGCGTATCTGTGAAAATGAGTGGTTTTACCATGACGCAGTGGATCTTCCGAGCCATTGGGAAGCAATCAAAGATGTATATCAGCGGGCCAGGGTTGCGGATGTTCATTCTTATGAGTTGAGGTATTTTAAGGGATGGCCTGACTTTCTGGTACCCATTTTACAGCACGCAAAGGGAACCCTGGCGGAAGCCAATCTGCTGGCATTCCGGCTGTCACAATTGTCAGAGAAGGAATTGTGGACTTATGAAGCGGCGCTTAAGCTGTTACCGGACCGGACAATGAAAACAATCATCAACGCCACCTACAATCTGAACTGCTTTGATTTCCTACCGGGCATTATCTGCGATGAAGCAATCGGAGAGATGACGCTTGCGAATAACCTGGAGCCGATTCTCCTGGGACTTTCGGAGGAGGTATATGCCCTGTTGGATGAAAAGAAGGTGGGAGCTTTTATCCGGGAGCGGGAGAAGGGAGTATTTACGGGAAATGGATACGGTTACAGCAACGGAGAATCGTGGAAGGAGGTTTATGATAAATTTGATTTTTCTGAACCATTGGAGGGGTGCCGGGGGTTATTATCTTTGTACCTGATGCCGGAAAAATCCTATGGAAATAAGGAACAGTCCGAATGGCTGGAATTGCCTTGTGGCGAAGCAGAGAGCAGAACAGTTCTTGGGCGGTTAGGAGTGGAATCCCTGGAACAGTGTAAGATTTTGGAAATCCGAAGCGCAGTCCCACATTTTGAGTCCTTCTTGAGCCGGGAGGAGACAGTTTCCCATTTTAACCGGCTGGCAACAGAACTGTCAAAACTACCGGAGAAGGAACTGCTCAAATTGAAAGCTGTAGTGGAAGCAGAGGAATGTGATTCCGTTGGACAAGCGTTAGAGCTGATCCGTCAGTTGGAACGGTATGAATTGGATGTCCATATGACTTCGTACGCAAAGTATGGCCGGGAGTGCCTGGAGGGAATGGAAATCGATATATCAGGAGAGGCATTCCGGGATTTCGATTTTGATCTATATGGAATGGAGGAGTGTACGCGGCTCGGCAAAGCATTGACAAAATACGGGGCGTTGCAACGCGAACCGGCCTTTGAACTGGAACTAAAGGAGGACGGTCTGCGGATGAGTGGAATGGAGTGAAGGAACGTAAAGACAGAAAAAAATATGCGTAGAAGGGAGGCGCTGTCTTATCAATAGTTTTATTTCCTGGGTAGGAGGGAAAAAGGCGCTGCGCAGCACAATCTATGAGCTGTTTCCGGTGGGGTATGGGCGATATATCGAAGTGTTTGGCGGCGGAGGCTGGGTGCTTTTCGGCAGACCGCCGGATCCGGGTGTGATGGAGGTGTACAACGACTTTAACTCCAATCTGGTCAACCTTTACTATTGTGTGAAGAACCATACCATGGAGCTGCTGCGTCTGTTGGGCTTTCTTCCCTTAAACAGCCGGGATGAATTCAATGTGCTCCGCCGGTTTCTGGAAAAACAGGAGTTTGACCTGGCGTTCTTATCGCAGGAGCTGGACCTTGCCAGACATAACCTCCCTGATCCGGAGTTTGAGGAAATCCGCTCGTTGATGCTGGAACATGCGAGTATTGGGGATGTTCAGAAAGCGGCGGCGTTCTACAAGCTGATCCGATACAGCTATGGGAGCGGCTGCACTTCCTTTGGCTGCCAGCCCTTTGATGTGCGTAAGACCTTCCATTTAATCTGGCAGGCATCCAACCGCTTAGCGAATACCGTGATTGAGAATAAAGATTTTGAGGCGCTAATCCGACAGTATGACCGGGAGAACGCCTTTTTTTATTGTGATCCGCCTTACTACATGACAGAGGACCATTACGAGGTGGAGTTTCCCAAGCCGGATCATGTGCGGCTGCGGGATGCTTTGACAAGGTGTCTGGGAAAATGGATGGTCAGCTACAATGACTGTGCCTATATCCGGGAACTGTATCAGGATTACCACATCACGGCGGTTACCAGAATCAACAACCTGGCGCAGCGGTATGATCGGGGCTGTGAATTCCCGGAGGTGATTATTACCAACTATGATCCGATGGAGAGAAAGAAGTCCGGTCCCCAGCAGATGGATTTGTTCTCGGCAGGGCTGATGGGAGGGGATGGATGAATTGAAGGAGATTGAAAAGCTCCGGTGGATGAAGGAGCGGATTGCAGAGGAGACAGGGGGAAAGCAGTGGCTGTCAACCGGAATCGGTCTGCCTCTGATGGTGAAAATGCAGGATTCGTGTCAGGCCGCGTTATATGTTGCCATGGTGAAAAATAAGCAGACGGGAAAGTACCATGCGGATGTAAAAGGTTTTCTGCGCTCGTTCAGCGGCTACTGCGATGGGAATCGCCTTGGACAACTGGGGGAGGAGATTGGACGGCTGTCGGCCCTTGTGAGCGAGCTGGAGGCCGCGGCTCTTTCCGTGGGAGAAGATACGCTCCTGGCATTTTGTAAGGAGCTGGAACAACAGGAAGTGCAGATAAGAGGGGAGGGAATTTGTGAAACGAGTGAAAATTAATGGCAGGGTAGCGGAGGACGGCAGTCTGATTCTGCCGCCGGGAGTATTGGAAAGTCTGGACGCACAGCCGGGGAGCCTGGTCTGCATGGAGTATGTTCCGTTGCATCCAGTCCGGGAGGTCAATGGTTATGAGACTGTCTTAGAAAAAGAAATGTGCGATGCGAAAGTAGTTGCGGATGAGGAGCCGGCGGAGCTGGTGATTCCCCATGCGCTTTTGGAGGAGGCGAAGATTCCCTTGGATGCCGGGCTGGCTGTTCAGGTGGTTCCGGGAGCAATTTTGATTGGGGATGAGGACCCGATGGCAGCGGTACATGCGCCGCTCTTAGAGATTTTGTCCTTGCTTGGGATTTCCGAGGATGAGGTATACGAGGCGATTGAAGAAGGAGGATACTATGATGAGTAAGCCGGTGTATAAGTTACTGGACAGTAAAGGAAGGGTTCTGATTCCGAGAGAGGTGCGGTCCGCAACCGGAATGGAATACGGCGATATTCTGGCACTGGAACTGGTGGACGGGAAGGTTCAGGTCCGTAAGGTGGAGCTGATTGAGGTTGGAGACCAATCACCGGAGGCAGTGGAAGCCTATGTCCGCGCCGCCATTAAGACCATGCCGGATGCAATCCGGTTGAGCCTGATTGCAGACCTGTCCGGCCTGGTTGGGCAGAAGGGAGGTAGGAATGTCGGGTAAGCGGATCTTTTCAGAGGAGGATTGTGTAGAGACAGGAAGTGCGTGCTCCCTGCAAGGAAAAGTGATTGTGCTAAAACCAGAAGCAGGCAATGAGAGCAGTCAGCAGCTTTACTATTGCACCGGAGGCAGTGGAGCAGCAGCCAATGCTTTGGGACTGTCTGTTTTTATGGTGAATTTGAGAAATGGGGAATTTGAGCGCGGATTCCGCAGGGACGTGATTGGGGTTTTAAAGCCGGAATTATTACCGGATGAGGAAAAGCTGCAGCTGTCCCAGGTCCGTCCGATTGGAGCTTTGCCTTTGGAGGGGAAACAGCCACAGTACAGCGGTTACAGCTTTTTGGAGGATGGACGGTATGCCGCCGGTGTGTGGCTTTGTAACGAGAAAGAGGCAATGGATTATGTGGAAATGCAGAAACCATACCAGCACCGGGTCATGCTCTGTGACAGCAATGATTTCTGTGTCTGGGAGGTAAAGGACGGAGTTCTGGTTTATCCGACCAAGGAGGAGATGGAACAGAGGAGTTCCGGTCAGACGTGTGGAATGGGGCCGGCTGGATTTTCATAAGGTCAGTTGTATTAGTTGGATAAAAGGAAAGGGGCGAATGTGTATAACGTATTTGTTTGGAGCGAGGGAGCCTCCGAAGGATAAGGATTTTAAAGATAATGGGAAGACATGCCAAGGCTGATTCAGGTTTGTGAGAGGGGGAATGTTTTATGCGCGGCATCCAGATCGAGAACAGCCGAATCCTGTATTTTGGCAATCCAGCTGGCTACATTTCAGGAGCAACTGCCGTGGTGGATCCCATCTTTAAGAGCGAGGAGTTGAATGCCTATCTGGAGCGGCAGGGAGGAATCGAGGCGATTTCCTGGAAGGGCGGTGTTTATGATCGCCTGATTAACGGGATTTTGGAGCGGCAGGATGGGGAACCTCTCAAGAACTGCCGCATATGGCAGTTGAGACCGGATGTAGATGTCCATATGAAATTTTCCAGTTACGATTCCCTGGTGCAGCGATTCGGAGAACCAGAGATGCAGAATTACCGGATTGCCTACGATGGGGAGATTGAAACCAACGACCTGGAGCAGATTCTTGAGAAGTTTGACGCAGGGCAGGCGGTTCCCGGTTTTGTGGGCCACCCCATTGCTGTTTCCGATGTCATCGAATTGTATGATGGAGAAGGCAGTGAATTTTATTATGTGGACGCAAAGGTATTTCAAGCGATTGCATTTGAAAAGGAAGAACCGGATCAGTCGCAGATGATATCGTTATAGGTAAGAAGGACAGGAACCATCATTCGATGAACTGTCTTTTATTTTTTATCAGGAGGAATTTGATAATGAGAGTGAGAATTAAGAACGTAAAAAGTGCGGTGGAGTGGAAGGTATGGAAGCTTGGCATGGTGTTAAAAAGTCGGTCTGGGGAAGGATTTGTGGATACGGCCATCTTTTCTTAACTACAGCAACACTATATAAATGTATACGATATAGATAGTGGTT
>ERZ773148.725-NODE-725-length-28337-cov-19.861396_pt1 | contig 28337 bp, 26 predicted proteins | sample MGYA00580846_ERZ773148 | MGnify/ENA primary metagenome ERZ773148 (study PRJEB29015, sample SAMEA2737879) | human gut metagenome | biome: human gut; feature: human-associated habitat; material: faeces | place: China | collected 2012 ... | reverse complement strand
GAGGTGCAAGCTGTATAACCAGCCTCTCTGAGCGTACGTATGAGGAAGGCTGTGCCATAGGTCTTGCCTATGTCTGTGTCGATACCACATACGTAGAGCCTATCAGGCGGGGATAGTAATTGTCGTGTGTTACTCTTCATAGCATTATCCACTAATGGAGGAGGGCAATCTCCTCCACCTACAAAGGTACAGAATAGCTATCAATCGGCGAATGTGCCGTGCCAAATCTAGGTCGGTGGGGCGGTTTGCCTATGTCACAAGATTAGATTAACTTTGTCACCGCAGAGGGGACTTGTCTAGTAGAAGTTCCTGATGCTGGGCTATTAAGCCAATGTTTTACTAACTATTAAACACTGAATACTATGGGACTACTTTGGAGTTTGCTAATAGGTCTTGCGGCAGGAGCTATCGCCGGTTGGATCATGCGAGGCCGCTCACTGGGTTGCCTATGGAATATAATCATCGGTATGCTCGGTGGTGTCGTCGGAGGCTGGGTGTATAGCTTCTTCGGAGCTAAAGCAGGAGACTCATCATGGGCGCAGCTAGTCTGTGCTGTCGTGGGTGCCTGTGTGATACTTCTAGTCGTGGGACTCTTTAATAAAAGGAAAAGGTAGCCCCCGTTCTAACTAACACTCTATTACAAAGAAAGAATTATGAAGAAGTACGTTTGCGATGTATGTGGCCATGTATATGACCCTGCAGAGGGCGATCCCGATAGCGGTATAGCTCCAGGCACACCTTTTGAGGATCTGCCCGATGACTGGGAGTGCCCACTGTGTGGCGTATCTAAGGATCAGTTCTCTCCAATGGAGGATTAAGCCTTGTGCCACGTCATCACTAGATGACACAACAACTAACAAAGAGGTGCCCTATGACCAATTACTTGGTTGTAGGGCACCTCTTCTTTGAGTAGTCTACTCAGCAGTCTCGATATGGGAGGTGAGCTGCTGGAGTGCCTTCTTGAGCGTGATGGGGAGTGCCAGCCACTCGCTCTCATCGTGTAGCGGTACCCACACACCGCCATCGGGCAGCGGTGGGGTGCTACCATCGGGGAGTATGGTGTAGTAGCAGTCGATGTATAGCTGTCGGTGCGTGAGCCGATGCTTATAGCGTCCGAAGGGGTGCAGCTGGCAATGCGCTAGTGCTGCAGGTGGCTCAGGGAGAGGCTGTAGGAGTAGCTCCTCTTGCGGAGCTACGGGCTGGTCGTATAGTAGTGTGGGCTGGTAGAGCTTGGCCCATATATCGCCTGTAGGGCGCTGGTAGAGGATCGTCTGCCAGTGGTCTAGGCCTCCTTTGAGTACAAAGAGGTAGCCTAAGTGTCGGGGCTGGACGGAGAGCTTGAGTGCTTTGCGTGGCAAGCCCGCTCGCTCGGGGCTATCGGCTGAGGGGCACTCGCTACGGACAGGACAGCGGCTACAGTCGCACAGCTGGGGAGTGCAGATGAGTGCGCCCAGCTCGATCATCGCTTGGTTGTGTAGCCCTGGGTGCGGAGCTTTTTCGACCAATTGTCTGGCTAGAGCGGTGTAGTACTTTTTCCCTTGAGTAGTGTCTATTGGCTCCTCAGAGGCGTAGAGCCTACTCAGGACACGTAGTACGTTGCCATCGACGGCAGGGTATGGTTGATCATAGGCAAAGGAGAGGACGGCTCCAGCGGTGTAGTCGCCAATGCCAGGGAGAGCGCGCACTGACTTATAGTCTGTCGGGAAGGTGCCTCCTAGCTCCTGAACGATGATCTGAGCTGCACGATGTAAGTTGCGAGCACGGCTGTAGTAGCCCAGCCCCTCCCAGAGCTTGAGTACCTCGTCAAGCGGTGCTGCTGCGAGGTCTGAGACGGTGGGGTAGTGGTCGACAAATCGTAAGTAGTAGCTCGTCCCCTGATCGATCCGTGTCTGCTGCAGGATCACCTCACTGAGCCATATACGATAGGGGTCGTCTATGTCTCGCCAGGGTAGCTTACGATGATTCTCTTGGTACCAGCGGTGTAGCTTGTTGAGTAGTGTACTCAAAAGGGTGGGGGGCTTCTTTAGATAGAGAGCATGTGTAGCAGCTCGATGAGTTCGGGGTCGATACGCTTTTGCTTTTTGGTCGCCTTGACAAATGGAACGTAGACGATCTCATCGTTGTCGTAGCCGATCATCACATTGCGCTGCTCATCGAGGAGTGCCTGCACGGCTGCTGCTCCCATACGACTACCCATGATGCGGTCGGTAGCGCACGGTATACCGCCTCTCTGTAGGTGCCCTAAGATGGTGACACGGATGTCAAACTTGGGGTAGCGACGCTTGAAGTCATCTGCGATGAAGAGTGTCTGCCCCTCGCGCTCACCGCTCTCAGTGACGAGGATGATGCTGCTGCTCTTGGTCTTGCGGAATCCACTCTCGATCATCTTCTTGAGTGCCTCGGTACTGGTCGGATCTTCGGGGATGAGAGCTCCTTCTGAGCCGGTAGCGATGGCTCCATTGAGTGCTAGGAAGCCAGACTCACGTCCCATGACCTCGACGAAGAAGATACGCTCATGGCTTGAAGCGGTGTCTCTTAGTTTGTCGACAGCATCCATAATGGTGTTGAGCGCTGTCGTATAACCTATCGTGAGGTCGGTGCCAGCGAGGTCGTTGTCGATGGTGGCGGGGATGCCTACGATGGGCAGGTTATGTTCATTGGCAAGGAGTCGTGCACCCGTGAGAGAGCCGTCGCCACCGATGACGACGAGACCATCTATCTCATTCTCCTGGATAACTTGGTAAGCACGAGCACGACCTTCGGGAGTCTCGAACTCATGGCTTCGCGCTGTCTTGAGGATAGTGCCTCCACGCTGTATGATATTGCTTACGTTCTCGACAGTAAGCTCGATGACATTGTTTTCGATAAGTCCTGTGTAGCCCTTTATGATGCCACATACGGATATGCCGTGGTATAGTGAGGCTCTAGCGACGGCCCGTATAGCTGCGTTCATGCCAGGGGCATCACCGCCCGATGTGAGTACGCCAATGCGTTTGATGCGATTCATGCTCAAGTGTTAGTTTAGATAGTGATCTATGCTACAAAGGTAGCACTTTTACCTCAAGTGTGGAGCTAGAGCGTTGCGAGCAGACCATTGTCCGCAAAGCTCAGATAGTGCGACCGCTCACCGTCGGAGGTGACTGAAGCGTGATAGCGACCGAGGATGAGGTGGTCGTTGAGACGTATGTTGCAGACAGCGGCTACCTGCTTGACCCGCTTGGTGAGGTCTATGTCCTCGGCACTGGGCTGTAGGTGACCCGTGGGGTGGTTGTGCGCAAGGATGATCGCCGAGGCATAGAGCGTGATAGCGGGAGCCAAGATGAGTCGCAGATCGGCTACAGCGTGACTGACGCCTCCTGAGGAAACTAAGACATTCTTGATGACTCGTCCCGAAGCATCTAGGTAAAGGCACCTTAGCTCCTCATGATCTAAGTCCTCGAGATGACGTCGTAAAACGCGGTAAGCGTCTAGGCTACATGTGATCGGCGTGCGCTGAGGCGGTGGTGTGTCTCGTAGTCTGCGTCCCAGCTCGATGGCCGCCAGTATGGTGCAGGCGCGTGCATCGCCTAGTCCGGCAAATCGTTTCTTCTTTTCTCCCGGTATGCTTCCAGTGAGGTAGGCATGGTCTATCTCTAGGAGCCGTCCCAGATCGTTATCTAGACCAGTCATGAGCTTCTTAGCTAGGTCTAAAGCTGTGTCTTGCTCCGTGCCAGAGTTGATGAAGATAGCCAGCAACTCAGCATCTGAGAGGTTGCGAGCACCAAGTCTGAGGAGCTTCTCGCGAGGACGATCCTCTTCGCTCCACTGCTTGATGGTGTTTTTGGTAGAGCTTTGGGACAATGGCTTAGCTGGCTGAAGGGGTTTGTCTGCTTTCATCTATTGGTCTGTGGCTGGGTGAGTAAGTCTTGCTGGATGCGCTCTAGGAGGGGCTCCCAAGGTGTGGAGAGGTCGAGCGGAGCGAACTCGGGATGGCGTCGCTGCCAGGTGAGCTGCTTGCGGGCGAAGTGACGACTGTTGCGCTGTATGAGACGTATCGCCTCTGTCAAATCGTACTGCCCATCGAAGTGCGCAAAGAGCTCTTTGTATCCTACCGTATTGAGCGCATTGAGCTGGCGGTGAGGGTAGAGTGCCTTGGCCTCCTCGACCAAGCCCTCATCGATCATCATCTCCACGCGCTGGTTGATCCGCTGGTAGAGCTCCTCACGGGGACGTGTCAAGGCATAGGTAAGCAGACGGAAGGGGCGCTCGGCATCTTCGCCCGAGTGGTAAGAGGAGAGTGGCGCTCCGCTGCTGAGGTACACCTCTAGCGCATGCATCACACGACGATGGTTGCAGTGATCTACCTTATTATAGTATAGTGGGTCGACGAGCTGTAGCTCAGCGAGGATGCCCGCCAGTCCCTCTCGCTGATAACGCTCGTGGAGCTGCGCTCGCACCTCTAGATCAACGGGGGGAATGTCGTCGATGCCACTACAGATGGCGTCGATGTAGAGCATAGACCCACCGCAAAGGATGACGACGGGCTGCTTCCGAAAGAGTTGCTCGAGGCACTCCATCACCTCTAGCTCATAGCGTCCGGCACTATACTGCTCGGTGATCTCATGGGTCGCTATGAAGTAATGAGGAGCTAGTCGTTGCTCTTCTTCCGTTGGGGTGGCGGTGCCGATTGGCATGCCACGATATATCTGTCGAGAGTCTGCCGAGAGGATAGGTAGGGGCTGGGAGGGGGAGCCTAGATGACGCGCCAGTGCTATAGCAAAGGAGGTCTTCCCTACACCTGTAGCTCCTGTGAGCACGATCAGTGTAGGGGAGACCTCCTTTAGTTTGCTAGGGCAGCAGCTCATCGGAGAGGATGGCTAAGCCTTACTCTTCATCTACGATGCTAAAGCCGTCGCTGGAGAGTTCGTCAGCGTTAAAGAGCTCCTCGTCGAAGGCTTCGTCCATCATCCCTAAGGGAGCATCGCCCGAGAGCGCGTCACCGCCTAGACCTCCGACAAATTCATCGGGATCGGTCTGCCGAGGCTTCTTACCCTCTAGAGAGATGATCTGGGGGCTGGACAGCGAGCCACTGTGTATCTTGACCAGCTGCAGGCGCAGATAACGATCCTCAAAGAGATCATAGAGGTAACGCATCCGAGCTCCCGTCTCGTCCAGTAGATCCTCTAGATGAGAGCTTTCGATCTCATATTGATTGCCGGCATCGGTATCAAAGAAGTCGCTGGAGGCTACTTGTCCTATATTTTGCCAGCGATCATCGCAGAGGTAAAACATACCAATCGATGCAGGATCGAAGTCGAGCGTATCGATCAGCAAATCCATAAGCTGTGCAAAGGTAGCATCAGCCTGTATCTCAAAGTCTAGAGAGAAGGTCTCCTCAGCCTCGGAGCTTACGTGATAGTGATGTATCATAAAGAGTATGTCGTGCTGTGTGAACTAAATGACTATGCCAAGCTAACCTCTACGTACTAGGTTGAAAAACTCCTCGCGAGTCTTCGACTCTTTGAAGGCTCCCGTGAAGTCGCTCGTCGTGGTGAGCGAGTTTTGCTTCTGCACACCACGCATCTGCATACACATGTGCTGAGCCTCGATGACAACGATGACGCCTAGTGGTGAGAGCGCCTGCTGGATGCAGTCTTTGATCTGTGTGGTCAGTCGCTCCTGTACCTGTAGGCGACGGGCGAAGACCTCGACGATGCGCGGTATCTTGCTGAGTCCCGTGATATACTTGTTGGGGATGTAGCCTACGTGCACCTTGCCAAAGAAGGGGAGCATGTGATGCTCGCAGAGAGAGTAAAAGTCTATATCCCGTACGATGACCATCTGCTGATAATCCTCTCTAAATGTGGCAGCTCGTAGGATCGCTAAGGGGTCTTCCTGGTAGCCCTTGGTGAGGAAGTGAAAGGCCTTCGACACTCGCTCGGGAGTCTTGAGTAGTCCTTCACGGGTTGGGTCTTCGCCTAGCTCTGTGATGAGTGCCTTGACGTGCTCTTTCATTCTCTCTAGCTGTGGCTCAGGTAGGAAGTCGTTGACCACGTAGTTTTGATTCGTGTGTAATATCTGCTGGGGCTCTTCCATGTATGTAAGATGGTTTTCAGAAAAAAGAATTCGATGATAAGTCTATGGGTACTACTCCGAGTAAATCTTAGCGCACTCGAACTTTCTCCCGCACGATGTAGGCTTCTCGCATTAAGCGTGGGTGGGAGGCGCGCAGGGCGTTGAGTTGCTGCTGAGCTTCTTGTCGCGAACTGTAATCGCCAATAGATAGTCGCCAAAAGGGTGCGCTATAAGTGACGTAAGAAGAGAGCTCAGGAGCTGCTCCTCTTAGCTGGCTGGCTAAGCGGTAGGCCTCCTGCTTAGCTCCGCGCATATTGCTCGTATAGACCTGTATGCGATACCCCGTGATGACACTACTAGAGGTGTGAAAGGTTTTGCCTACGAGAGCGCGCAACCAGTTGGGCTGAGTGATAGTCACCTGCCCCCCACTGGTTTGTGTCGTTATCTGGGCAAAGATATCCTGCCCCTGAGTGCGCTCCTGAGCCACAAGTGAGCCAGAGAGTATGGTCACACTCAAGAGTAGGACGAGCGAATGCCTGATGGACGCTAGAAGCCTCATTTGTTTGCGGTGATAATAGGTAAGAATGTATCAGCCTTGAGGGCAGCTCCTCCGATGAGTCCGCCATCGACATCGGGCTGTGAGAAAAGCGCGTCAGCGTTTGAAGCCTTACAGCTACCACCGTAGAGGATAGTGGTGAGATCTGCGAGCTTTTGGTCAAAGAGCGATGCCACCGTCTGGCGAATGTGCTGGTGCATATCCTGCGCCTGCTCTGGTGTTGCCGTCAAGCCAGTGCCGATAGCCCATACAGGCTCGTAAGCGATGACGATCTGCGCCATCTGCTCGTGTGAGAGATGACCTAGGGAACCACGTAGCTGCTCATCGACTACCTCGAAGTAACGGTTGCCTTCACGCTCTGCTTGCTGCTCGCCAACGCAGAAGATGACCTTCAGCCCATGAGCGAGAGCCTGATCGATCTTTTGAGCTAGTAGCTCGGCGCTCTCCTTGTGATAAGCACGGCGCTCGCTATGCCCGATGATGACGTAGGTGCAACCACAGGAGCGTATCATCTCAGCAGATACCTCACCTGTGTAAGCTCCAGCCTCGTGTGCTGAGCAGTCCTGCGCAGCGTACTCGATGTTGCTCCCAGCGAGTAGTCCTTTCATCGCTCCTAGGTGAATGTAGGGTGGAGCTAGGATTACCTTACAGGGATTGTTGAGCTTTGCCACCTGCTCTTTGATTTCTGTGATGAGCTGAAGCCCTGCATCGAGGGTCATGTTCATCTTCCAGTTTCCAGCTACGATGAGTGTTCTCTTGTCCATGATATATGTGTATTGATTATTTATTCTTGATTTGATACTCGGAGTATTTAGCCTTATCCTCCCACTGGATGGTTTGGATGAGCATGACAAGGCAAAAGACTATCCACGCAGCGAGGAGCCCCCAACGCTCTAGGTGCAGACCTGCGTGAGGTGCTTGTCGTAGCATGGAGGAGATCTTTTCGTAATCCTTGTCTGTATACTCGTCAGGCAAGTCTCGAGCCGCCTTCTTGTCTAGGATGACTCCGTCAGAGATAAGCATGACAGAAGGCTGAGCCCGTGCCATGGTCTTGATGATTGTAGCATCGCAGAAGTATAGCGGGTAGGCGGCTGCCGTCTTATTGCGCCAGCGTCCGCGCTCTTCGGCTGTACTGCCAGAGATGCCGTACATAGCGACACCGACAGACTCGGCCCACTCATAGAGCGCGTTGAGCTTGCGCCCGATCTGTATGGGCGTCGTCTCCCAGTTTGGCGTTATAACCCATATCTGCGGACTCTCATTGAGTAGCATCGTCTGGGTCACCTCACGCTCTGTCGCTTGCTGAGAGCTCCCGCCAGCATAGATCGCAAAGTCCATGACGGGAGGCTTGTAGCCCTCCTTGATGACTTGCTCTTGGCGGTCGATGTAAGTCCATGTCGAGTCGGGGAGCTCCTCCATGTTGAATGTCTCCCGTAGTCCATTCTTCTCATAGATAAAGAGGTACTCAATCTCCTCTTGAGGAGCGTCTTCAGGGATCATCGTCAGCTCTCGCAGCGAAGCTCCGATCTTGTAGGGACGAAAGTCTATGAGCGGTAGATGCCTTAAGTTTCCTCCCACGAAAATGCCCCAGCCTAAGAGGAGTAAGGCCTCTGCCACAAATGCTGTTGTGCCTCGTAAGGGACGACTAGCCCTGCGATAGGTCAGGAGGTAAACGATCGTGATCGCCATAAAGAAGACGTTCTTACCAAAGGTCTGCCAGTTGGTGAGCTTGAGCGCATCTCCAAAGCAACCGCAGTCGCTGATAGGGTTAAAGAGAGCTAGATAGAACGTCAAGAGCGTCATCACGCCCATAAAGACGGTGGTAGCCCATACTGTGACCTTCCTCCACAGTCCCATTAAGAGAAAAGCCCCGAGGAGAAACTCAAAGGAGCAGAGTGCGACCGATAGAGCCGGAGCCATAGCTCTCCAGCTCCCCAGTCCCATCACTCTAAGGTACTCCTCTATCTTGATGGCCCCTCCCATAGGGTCTACTCCCTTGACAAATCCCGAGAAAAGTAGCAGAGCCACTAGTATGATGCGGGAGAGTTCGGATAGGATGTATTGGACTCGTTGACGGCTCATAGGGTTATCTATTAAATGGCGTGTACTAGACCTTAGTCAAAGCGTAACTTGATCAGTGCAAAGATAGCATAGTTTATCATATCCTGGTAGTTAGCCGCTATGCCTTCGCTCACGAGTGTCTTGCCGGCGAGGTCTTCGATCTCCTTGGTGCGGAAGACCTTCGTCAGTATGATATCGGTTATCGAGCTAATGCGCATCTTGCGCCACGCCTCGTCGTAGTCGTGGTTCTTGTCGACCATCAGCTGGTAAGTCTCCTCGATGAGTTGGTCGTATAGCTCGAGTGCCTCTTCGGGCGATAAGTCGGGCTTGTCACTCGGAGTGCGCTCTAGCTGTATGAGACCGATGATGCCGTAGTTGACGATACCGATATATTCGTTGTCCACATCCTCATCGACACGTTGCTCCGATTTGGTCTCTAGGGAGCGTATGCGTAGTGACTTGATCATGATCTGATCGGTGAGTGAGGAGGGGCGTAGTATGCGCCACGAAGCTCCATAGTCGTGTAGCTTCTTGGCAAAAAGCGTCCTACACTCTGCGACTACCTTATGATACTGCTGCTCTGTATTCATAGACTCTAAAGCTTTAGGGTGAAGGGGGGGCTAGTCGTTGAGCGCAAGGTCTAGCACCTCCTTAATCGTCTCTACATAGGAGAAGGTCAAGCCCTCAATGTATATAGGCTTGATGTCTAAGATATCCTTCTCATTCTCTTTGCTCAGGATGAGCGTCTTGACACCAGCCCGCTTAGCAGCTAAGATCTTCTCCTTGATACCTCCCACGGGGAGTACACGCCCTGTGAGCGTTATCTCGCCACTCATAGCGATGCGTGGCTTCACCGTGCGTCGGGTCAAGGTAGAGACGAGCGATGTCGCCATCGTGATACCCGCACTCGGGCCATCCTTCGGGATAGCTCCCTCGGGGACGTGTAGGTGTATCTCTAGATTGTCAAAAGTGCTCTCAGGTATCTGCAGCTCCTCGCAGTGAGCCTTGATATAGTCTAGAGCTATGACGGCACTCTCCTTCATCACATCTCCTAGGTTGCCCGTGAGGGTCACCTTGCCCTCCTTACCACGATGTGTGGAGCTCTCGATGAATAGTATCTCACCGCCCACCTCCGTCCACGCTAGACCTGTGACGATGCCTGGCATGCCAAAGTCTTGCCAGATGTCTCGTGTGTAGGGTGGTGTGCGTAGGTCTTGCTGTATGATCTCAGGAGTGATCTGTACGCTGTACTTCTGTCCCATGGCGACACGCTTAGCCTGCTTGCGCATGAGCGCTGCGAGGTTCTTCTGTAGCGATCTCACGCCACTCTCTCGGGTGTAGCCCTCGATGAGATAGGTTAGGGCGTCAGTGTCTATGGCAAACTGCTCGCTCGTCAGTCCGTGCGCCTCTAGCTCCTTGGGTACGAGATGACGATGAGCTATCTCGACCTTCTCCTCCAGCAGATAGCCAGAGACCTGTATCAACTCCATACGATCTAGGAGCGGACGCGAGATGGTGCTGAGCGTATTCGCCGTAGCTATGAAGAGTACCTTGCTCAGGTCGTAGTCTACGTCTAGGTAGTTATCGTGGAAAGCCACATTTTGCTCCGGATCTAGCACCTCTAGGAGTGCAGCTGCGGGGTCGCCCTTGTAGTCTGACGAGATCTTGTCTATCTCGTCTAGTACGAAGACGGGATTGCTCGTGCCTGCCTTCTTGATGCTGTCTATGATACGTCCGCACATCGCTCCTATGTAGGTGCGTCGGTGGCCACGTATTTCCGCCTCGTCATGCAGACCTCCCAGGGAGATGCGCACATACTTACGTCCGAGGCTCTCGGCGATGCTCTTACCCAGTGATGTCTTACCCACACCTGGAGGACCATAGAGACAGAGTATCGGGGACTTGAGATCGTTCTTGAGCTTGATGACGGCTAGATGCTCTAGGATACGCTCCTTGACACGCTCTAGGCCGAAGTGATCACGGTTTAGTATCTCCTCCGCATGCTTGAGGTCAAACTGATCCTGGCTATACTCCTGCCACGGCAGGTCAATCATCAGGCGCAGGTACTGTAGCTGTATGGAGTACTCGGGAGCTTGTGTCGGGATGCGCTCTAGATTGCTTAGCTCACGGTCGAAGGTCTTCTGTACCGCTTCGCTCCACTTCTTCTTCGTAGCAGCCTCTCGTAGCTCTGCGATTGTTTGGTCGGCAAAGTCTCCCTCGCCTAGCTCCTCGCGGATGGTACGTATCTGCTGCTCTAAGAAGTGCTTGCGCTGCATCTCGTCCATGTCCGACTGAGTCTGCCTCACGATTTTCTCATTGATCTGTACGAGCTCGCTCGTCTGGCGCACATAGCTGATCAGTTCCATAACGAGATGCTTCGTGTCGGAAATCTTGAGTAGCTCCAGCTTAGCCCTAGGAGTCAGAGAGAGATAAGCAGGGGTAAAGTTGATTAGGAAGGGCAGGTTGTTCTGAGCATTGAGTGCCTCGATAAAGTCCTCAGCACCCTCCATACGTCGTATTTTGACTAGCTCGACCAGCTCATAGCGAAGCTTATTGAAAGCGACAAAAAGCTCTGTGTCTCTTGTCAGATCCCTTTCCGAATGAGGTAATGCGAGTGGAGAATCGACCCGACAGCGCAGGTAGGGATTCGTCTGTGTATAGGTACTGGTGTGGACACGTACGATGCCTCGTATGATCGCTACGACATTGTCTGGCGAGGGGTGGATCATATCCTCGACGATACAGAGCACACCCTCTTTGGTGAGAGAGCCTGGTGTGATGGGCGTGTCGGGGTCCTCTCCGATGTAAGTCGTGGCAACGATATATTGTCCCTTAGACATGGCGTTGCTCACGGCGTCTATCTGCTTGTCTTCAGTCAGCATGACAGCCTGCAAGACACAGGGAAAGATGACAGCGTTGAAGACGGGTAGCACGGGATAGGTGCTTCCTAACAGTGGTGACAGAAGAGCGTCATGCTCATCGTCAAGTAGCTCATTTTCATCTATAACGTTCGGCAGAGGAACGACCATGCCCCCTGGGCCTACGTTGGGCAAGTCGGTCTCCACAAAGTCGTAATTGTCTTCTTTCATATAGGCGATATCAACTATCTATTGCGCAAATCTGCTTGTATTGACTGCAAATATACCACATTTATCCGACTAGGCGGGAGGAGGAACGGGCTTTGTCAGGGCTGACGCATTATGTACAATGAGTTCATCGACCTCTCTACTCCTCGCTTGTCGCTAATGTGCAGCTCCTAAAGGAGACTATTGCAAAAGTCAAGAGTCTCAAAAGAGCGATTATGATGCGTCAGCCCTTCCTGGGCAAATTCAACGTCGGCTCGTTACAATAATTTAGAGCCAGTTACATATCAAAACAGCACTCTGTCGGGGAAAACTGCTTTCCACGTGGATATTTCGAAATCTCCAGGTGGAGAATAAAAAATTCTTCGGAGGAATGAAATGAAACTTCGGAAGAATCAAATGAAACTTCGGAAGAAATGAATCACGCCCACGTGGAAAATAAAAAATATCCACGTGGAGATTTGAGATTCCCCACGTGGATATTCGAGAAAGGAGAGAATCGGACGAATTTCCCCGTAAAGATATGTAAATGGAGACTAGAGGTTAGAAGTTAGAGGTTAGAGGTTAGACGTTAGAGATTAGAGGGGAGAGATTAGTGGTTAGAGATTATAGGGATCGGAGCTAATTGGAGTGGATCGGAGAGCTAGGAACGCTAGTGCCTCTAGCTAACAGCCAACAGCTAAGAGCTAACAGCCTCATAATGCGTCAACCCTGGCTGCTGACTTGAAAATGGACGGAGTCGGCTAAGTGAAAAGTTTTCATTACCTTTGTAGCGGTTCACAGAAAGCTCTCCGATTTGGGGGCTGACTCTTGGGGCATTAGCTCATCTGGCTAGAGCGCGACACTGGCAGTGTCGAGGTGATCGGTTCAAGTCCGATATGCTCCACCACGGGAGGATGGTACTATATTATATATGGTGTCATCCTCTTTTTTTGTGACGACAGAGGTCTTTGCAGATGCAGTCGTCAAAGCGAGACGAGTATCGATGATACGTGTAACCCTTTGTAGGGACGCACGGCTCGTGCGTCCGTTGTAGAACGAAAGTTACAGCATCGTTGTTTTAACGGGGACGGACGCACCGACGGTCTGCGTCCGAGCCGTGCGTCCCTGCATATCGCTACACGTCAGTATAAAAAAGAGAAGTCCACACGACAAGTACTCAGCGTACTGCGTGTGGACTTCAACTATTCGGATGCTCTTGGGGTCGCTATACCACCACAAACGTGTGGAATAGCTTCTAGTAGGGTAGTGCGCCTTGCAGCGACATCCCTAGAGCTCGTTGAACTAGTCAACAAAGCCCTCCTAGAGCGGAACAGTGACCACGATGCTGGTCTGAAGAGAGGGGAGTGGGCTACGGTGAGACGCTCTTCGTGAGAGAGTAGGGTGGTAGTTGCTGGTCTTTTTCAACACACACTTAACCTGTAACCAGTGGTACGCACCATACCGGTCCCTTAGTAGCGGATCCTCTCAGCTTTACGGAGCGAGGTCGTGACCTCACCCTAGGACTCGCATCATGATTTGCTCGGGGTGGCAAGAGGATCTATTGGTCTATCACCTAGCCTTGGGTAGACTGACTAGAACCTACAGCTGCTCCTCAAGTGATAAGTATGTACAGTGGTTGCTCCGCTAGCAGTCTGCGGTGACACAGACTGATCTAGTTCGCACGCACTAGCGTAGTGCATATAGGGACAACGGCATAGACGAGAGCCCGCTCTTATGCTTCCCCTTATTGTGACGATCAGACACCTGACAGATCTCATGCGGCACGGGTGCTGTGGTAGCACGCATACCTTTATGGCACTCACGGAGATCGTAGCAGCAAGACATTGCTCAATCACTTTATCGAAAACGTTCCCCTATTTAAAGTAAATGTCCTCCTATCTAGTCTCGTATGAGCATCCAAAGAGTCTCTTAGGTGCATCGCTGTGATCAAAGCTTTTTGACTCGGAAGGTTGTGTCACAGCTACTGCTCGCTGAGAGTGAAAGCTGGTAGGCACTCAAGATGTCCCATGCATTACTCCTTGTGGTGTGATGCCTAGATGCATCGCTCGCATTGTAACATACATCTCCCGCCGCGCTCGGCTAGGAGTAGCGAGGAGCGTACAGCTGGGGGAATAGAAGTCTCAGACTAGGATCTGAAAAGTGACGATTATTTCCTTATGCTATACCTCGTAGCGCTTTAAGCCTTGCAGGTCTTCTGACTTACCTCATACAGACATCCCTTCCCACACCAACTAGACATGATGCAGTGGTTATGATGCCTGCTTTGCGAGGATTACAGCAGCGGGACTGTTCAGGAGTTGCACCTGATTCCCTTTTAAGCCTTGAGGACTCCGAGACCCTACTCGAGGGTTGAAAGAGTACTCTCAGCACAAAGCCACCACAAAGGTACGATAACTTTCGAATATATCAAAGCGTCGGGTGCCATTTTTTTTGACGAAAAATGAAAGCCCGGCTGCATCGTGGCCAACCTGTGCCAGGTGAAGACCCTGCAAGATATCGGCGCAGTAGGGCAATCCCCACGTGTGTATTTGAGAATGCTGTGGCGGTAGCGTTTGGTAAGCTTAGGAGATCCAGCTGATCAAGCAGCGACGATAAACAGCTCCAGCCCCCCAAAAAAAGAGGAGTTAGCCTTTGCTAAGTTGCCTACAAAGTCTATTTTGCCAAGTCAAATAAATGTCGTACCTTTGTGCCAGCAAAGCCCAAAAAGGAAGTGTGGGTGAGTGGCTGAAACCAACAGTTTGCTAAACTGTCGTACGGGTAACCGTACCGGGGGTTCGAATCCCCCCGCTTCCGCAGTAAAGGGTGTAAATCAACGCGTTGCGTGGTTTACACCCTTTTTCGCACCCAGAAATATATATCTCTTTTGAGGGATACTCTTTTGACTACATTGTTCTTAGTGATTGCTTTAAGATAAAAAGGTTGAGCCTTGATAAGCTTTCAGAGATCTCTCATCAGAAGACGTTATAGTGATTAATTAAGTATATTTGGAGGTGATTTGTTGTATCACTACATCAAAACATTCATAGGAACTTGAATATGAAGAATAAAGTACAATCTGTAGAGCCCAATATAGCCGATCTCGTCAATGGTTGGCTTAAAACATATAAGCTCGACTATAAGTTAGAGCAGGAGAGCCTCAATGCTGAGATTGACAAAGCTCTCACCGAGTACTTCACCAAAAACGGAGGTGCGGGAGCCAATCGTCCCGATGCCAAGCTACTTCTTCAAGACAAACAACTAAACTACTATCCGATCCTCATTGAATACAAAGGATATAAGGACAAACTGGTCAAACTTGATGTCCTGGGGCAGGTAGACAATAAGAAGGCTAAGAATGAACCAAACTTCAAGCACATAAATGGGTATGCTGTGAATGGTGCCATTCACTATGCCAACGCCATACTGCACCATACCAGCTATACCGATATAATCGCTATCGGAGTGACGGGGTACAAAGACGAAAGAGGAAAACTACTACACGAGATAGGGGTCTACTATGTCTCTAAAAGCAACTTGGGCGCCGGTCAAAAGGTAGGCGAATATACCGACCTTTCCTTCCTTAGGGAAGAGAACTTCGATGCTTTCATAGAACAAATAAAAAACTTATCGCTCACTCCCGATGAGTTACAACACCTGAAAGAGCAACGTGAGCAAGAGATAAGCACCAGCCTTACAAAGCTCAATAACGATATCTATCAGAATGAAAAAGGACTTGGTGAAAATGACCGTGTTTATCTTGTTGCAGCTTCTATTATTGCCACGATTGGTGTACCGGGCAAGGTTGCACCCTTAGAGAAGTCTGACCTCAAGTCCTCTAGTGAGGTGGGCAATACAGACGGAGATATTATGGTGCGCAAGATCAAGGCTTTCTTGGAGCAAAAAGACATCCCCTCAGATAAGAAAGACCTAATCTTGCGTACCCTACAGAATACACTCACCACCGAAAACATTAACAAGGTAGAGAATGGTGAGACGCAACTCAAGCGCGTCTTCAGTAAGATCATTGATGACCTCGGCATTTACTATAAGATTGGTCTAACTACAGACTTCACCGGCAAGCTCTTCAATGAGATGTATTCGTGGCTTGGCTTTACACAGGACAAACTTAACGATGTCGTGCTAACCCCCTCATATGTTGCGCAGCTCCTCGTGCGTTTGGCTCGTGTGAATAAAGACTCCTATGTGTGGGACTTTGCCACAGGATCGGCTGGTTTGCTCGTGGCAGCAATGAATGAGATGCTCAGCGATGCACGTGCTACGATTACTTCTCCTGATGAATTAGCTCTAAAAGAAGCTCGTATCAAGGCGGAGCAACTACTCGGATTAGAACTTCTATCGAGTATTTATATGCTGGCTATCCTCAATATGATACTGATGGGCGATGGCAGCTCTAACATTCTCAATAAGAACTCCCTCACAGACTTCGACGGCAAGTATGGATTTGGTAAGCACAATACACCTTTTCCTGCCGATGCCTTTGTCCTCAATCCGCCATACTCTGCAGAAGGCAATGGGATGAACTTTGTGGAGCGTGCTCTCAACATGATGAATAAAGGCTACGCCGCCATCATTATCCAAAACTCGGCAGGCAGTGGTAAGGCACGAGACATCAATAAGCGAATACTTCAACGGAATACCCTTATCGCAAGCGTTAAGATGCCTATAGATCTTTTTCTTGGCAAGTCGAGCGTGCAGACCAACATCTACGTTTTCAAGGTAGCAGAGAAGCACGACCCCAAGCAGATTGTCAAGTTCATAGACTTTTCTAACGATGGCTATACACGTACCAACCGAAAGAAAGCCAGCAACAACCTACGAGATACCGATAGAGCTAAGGAGCGATACGATGAACTGGTAAACCTTGTTCATTATGGCAAGCAACACCTAAATATTTTCACCGAAAAAGAGTACTACGAAGATACCATCGACCCCACGAATGGAGGAGATTGGAATAAGTCGGCACCCATAGATACACACCCCACATTGGCAGACTTTAAGAAGACCGTAGCCGATTACCTTGCATGGGAGGTCTCCACACTCCTCAAGCAACAAGCCACTGACGAGGATAACTTGGGAAAATAGATGCCCCACTCAACAGTATGCTAGAGAGCGTTGAGTGGGGCGAATATAGACTCGGTGATTTGTTTGATATTGAAAACACTTTTAGTTTCAATAAAGAATCACTAACCTCAGGTAATGACTATGATTATGTGACAAGAACGTCTCAGAATCAGGGAATATTGCAGTCCACAGGGTTTGTAAACAACGAAAATATTAATGACGCGGGCACTTGGAGCCTCGGGCTACTTCAGATGGATTTCTTCTATCGAAGGAAACGATGGTATGCAGGACAATTTGTTCGAAAAATTGTCCCTAAAATAAGTCTAACTGATAGTAGCATCTCCTTTTTCTCAACGATACTAAATAAGCAAAAACAGGTATTATTATCGGTATTAGTGAGAGATGTAGATGAGGTATTTCGCAATATAACTTGTCTTCTCCCGACACGCGAAGGAGAGATAGACTACGAGTTTATGGAGAAGTTTATAGCGGAGCTAAACGCTGTACGTTTAGCGGAGCTAAACGCTTATCTCTCTATAACAGGACTCAAAGACTATACCCTAACTCCCGAAGAAGAGCAAGCCGTCAAGGACTTCGAAACCGGGAATGTTGAGTGGAGAGAATTTGATATAACCAAGGTGTTTGAAGTTCGCAATGCTGGAAATATCTTGGCAAGTGAGATAGTGGAAGGAAGTGGAGATATTCCATATCTATGTGCAAGCAGAGAGAATAATGCTGTCAGTTCCTATATCTCATATCGGGAAGAATTAATCACCGAGGGCAACTGTATATTCATTGGAGGTAAGACCTTTGTTGTCACTTATCAAGAACGAGACTTCTTTTCCAACGACAGTCACAATCTTACGCTACGTCTATATGCTACAGAACATCAGACTAAGTCTAAGCAACTCTATTTAGCCACTTGCGTTAATAAGAGCCTAAGACATAAGTATTCGTGGGGAGACAGCGTAAGCAAACAAAAGATTCGGAAAGATAAGATTTATCTACCCAGTATCAATGAAGAGGTCGACTTTTCTAAAATGGAGACCTTGATTTCTGCGGTTCAGAAGTTGGTGATTAAGGACGTTGTCCTCTATGCTGACCGAGAGATTGAGGCGACAAAACAAGTGATAAATAAGGAGAGATGAGCAGAACTAAATTACAGCAGAATTATGCTATAGATAATTCATCATATCTAATAAGTATATTGATCTGTATTTAGTCATCACGGCAATAGCATATGAGCGATAAGTTTAATAAGCCTATTTGGGGGTACTGGTATTTACCTGAATTGAAAGAGAATTCAGTACCGGGCATCTTGGAGCAAGACTTAGATGGAAGATTTGTTCTAAAAACATTTGGAGGATTTCGTTCCACAAAAGGAAACCCAGAAGCATTGAAAAAAGAGCCTTTCATCCCTGTGATACACGGACTTTCGTCTGAAGCGGAAAAAATATCTTTATTTCGAGCAAGCGTTTCTTTTACAGATAATTCACAGAGTTCTTATTCTATTTTTAGGTATCGTTGTGATTCAATTTTGATTGGAAAACAGGTACTGTCTGAGAAGGAAGGAGCTTTCAATAGAGTAAAAGTAAGATTTGACTTACTCCCATACTTTGCACCACCCCAGTATGTAAAGGAGAGCGATCCCATACAATCCTCATTTCTTCTAACTCAAAAGAATGGAGAAGATTACTCTGAGAGATCTAGTGAAATAGTAGTCAGTCTGAAAGAAGAGGGGTATAGAAGTTGTGAATCAACGAAAACTATCGAAGAGCGAACAACCGTGTTGATATTGGAATCAAAAGAGAAGATAAGTTTAAATGAGTTGAGATATCAGATTGAACTATTTTCTAGTCTATTAGATATAGCTTGTTTACACGAGGTTTCTGTACAAAGGTTCGATGTCTTTGATTTTGAAGATGTAAATGAAGATTCGATAGATCATTTCATGGATAGAGAGTATAACTATTTCGAAAGAGATTTTGTTAGGGACTCTTACGAAATAGGTGGTAGAAATCATTTTCTGTTTTCGCTCCAACAGATTCAAGACAATTTTAGCCTGTTTATCAAGAATTGGTTTCCTCTTGCTGCGGATATAAATACAGTTCTCTATTTTTTCGTTGATACTCTTCTTACAGAAAAAACGATGTATCCATATAAATCGTTCTCGGATATTATTAGGGCTGTAGAAGGATTTTACATACGTCGGAGAAAAGATGTGAGTGATTTAAGGCAGATTATACATGATTTGCTTCAAGAAAATAGTGATATAGACCTTGTTCAACAACAAAGAATTGACGTGGATAAGATAAAAGATACAAGAGACTATTTAATGCATTTGTTGCCCGAAAACAAAAAGGAAAAACGAATGACAGAAGAGGAGACAATTCCACTTATCTTCCAATTACAATTGTTATTGGTTACATGCTTGTTGAAAGAATGTGGGTTATCTCCGGATACGATTAATGGAATCTACAAAGAGTCATTCTCCTTTTTGATATTCCAATGCAAACATCTTGTTTAGGGGCTGATGTAATTTGAGGGAAATATATCTCAAAAATAAAATGTCCATAAAAAAATAATAATGCTTTGTTTACATTGCTTGATAGCAACAGAGCGACCCGAAAATTCAGGTCGCTCTGCTATTATAGGTTTAGTTGCTGTTGGAGTTCGGCTTGTTCAGCGGTGATCAGTTGCTGTTGGATGGCGAGTTCAACCTGACGTCGGACAGCTGCTTCGTAGTTGATGACACGTTGCTCTAGAGTGGCAATGGCTTCGTTAGAGCGGTGAGTTTCAAAGATGCTATCGAGTTGGGCGAAGGAACTATTACTGACTGAGTGCTCCATACGTAGGATGCGATATCGTAGGGCGTAGCTTTCGAGGGCTTGATTAGCATTGTGTAGATAGACCGCCCAACCGATAGTGCAGGCGATGAGTACGATAGATATTCCCCAGATCAGCCATTCTATCCAACGTTTGACATCAAAGAAGTAGTACTTCTTGACCTCTGGAGGAGATTGAGTTTCTTGAATTTTCTCGGACAGAGAGGCTATGCTTTTAGCTTGTCGCTCTTGGTTCTTTGCTATGCTATCTTTGATTTCTCGGATTCGTTTGCCTAGGACGATAGCGACATCTGTCAGTTCACTCTTGAATTTGCCATCTACCTCAATCTTTTGCCCAATAAGGCGTGCTACATCCATAAGAGAAATAGCGTCATCTTCTGAGGAATTGGTTGCGGGGTTAGGTTGAGATACAAGGTTGGTGATACTTGCTTTGAGCTCTCTGTTCTGTTGCTTGATCTCCTCTAGTACTTCAAGGAGAATATTAATTTGTTCGTTCATAATCTTCTGCGTTTTAGTTTCTTATTAGCTTGATTTCTTAGTTTACGTTGGAATACGAGTTCAGCAACGTCAACTGCTGGGACATTGCTGTCAAAGAGTTCTTCAATGAAGTTTTCAGATGAACTCTCAGACTCTCTTTCTTCGGAAATCTCTGGTGCTTTTTGAGAGCTGAGAACATTTGCATTCTGCTGGAGGAGTGTAGATAACTTTGAGTAGCTACAAGAGCGGTCAATGTGTGAGCCACTGAAGCTAACTCCATCCTTGCTAAAGACTACGCCCTCAATGATATCTGTTTTGCCCTTGGTCTTGAACTGCACGTCAATACTCTGCTTTTGCAAAGCAGAAACAAGCTGTTCCCAATTCTTGCACATGGGCAATACCTCTGTAATAGCATCGTAGATGGTGTAGCGAACTTTGTCACTGCCACGCAGTCTATTTCTTTTAACTTCCGTCTTGCCTTCTCCGAGCTTCAGATGATACTTGTCTGTAAGCTCTCTGCATATCTTGGTGGAGCGAAACTTCTCATTGCTGTCCGAGATTGTATTGCCGTAATTGTTTACCCGATTGATGCAAATGTGAAGATGCGGATGCTCCCTATCCACGTGTCTAACAATTAGGTACTGAGTATCTGAGCAACCCATCTGCCTCAGGTATTCCCGTGCAATATCAACCATCTTATCGTCATCCAGTCGCTCACTGTCTTCGGAGGAAAAACTGAGGATGGTGTGACAGACAGGCTTCTTGATATTGGGTCTCATAGATGCTTGCAGGTTGAAGTCGCTAGCAATCTCACCTGATGTTGCATCAATTCTTACACCTTCGCCATCAAGAATACGAGCCATCCCTTCACGCTTACCCAGCATGTAGGTAATCATTCCAGAGAATGATGTCCCTTTGATGATCTTTGCAATCATGACTTCAGATCCTTGAGGTGTTTGTCTACGCATATCCTCAGTAGCTTAAGTTCTGTTGGGGCTGCAGAAATGCCATAGGTATTAAGGAGACGAGCAATCTGATTGATGTTATTCGCAATACCTGTGAGCTGACGAATCTCATTCATCTGTTCAGGGGTAATGCGAGCCTTTACTTGGCTCTCGTAAATAAGTGTGCGTAGATACTCACTCTTATTTAAGCCCGCCTCGTTCGCCTTGCCCTTAAGGGTGAAATACTCCTTAGTATTTAGTTTGAGCAGTACGGAATAGCTTCGCTTTTCCGATAACTTTTTCTTAGGGCGACCGCCCTTGTTCGTTGTATTATCGTCCATAAATATTCTGTCAATAATGAGACCACCGGGATGATTTTTCGCCTCCCTTTGGTAGGGTGAAAAGTAGGTTTTGGGTAACCCAAAACACAAACTTGCTTCTCCTTCTCAGAAAATCTGTATGATAGATATGGCTCTGCCAAGCTCTGCTTGATTGCTTTTGGAAAAGCCGTAATTGTGCTGTGGCTTTTCAAGTGACGAAGCAAAATAGATCACGTGAAGAGTGATTAACGATCACGTGACGAAAGATCACCTGAGTTTTATCTTTCGCTTAGACTTCATACTTATCTCTTTAGGAATTCGCTTTTGACATAGAAAGTCATTCAGATCCTTAAAGTCCGAAAACCTTTCTGAGATGTTTTCGACAGGGAGATTCAATCTCAAGAGTCTATTTCGGGCATCCTTTCCCGCAGCATCGTTATCGAGAAAGGAGTTTATTTTCTCGTACTTAGCAAGGAGAGGAATTGCTTTCGCGAGGTTGCTAACAGAGTTAAGGATTAAAGCTGAACTCTCTTGCTCTTTGGGATTCATCGTCAACAAGCTCAGGTAATCCATAAACCCTTCAAAGAGGTGTATTGACTTGGTATCATGGTCAAATAGAGAAATCTCCTTTGGTGGAATACAACCTTTGAAGAACGGATTAAGGGTTTCATACCCACCAGCATTATTCGGGAAGCCAATAGAGAAATAGTTTTTGCCATTCACTTTATAGTGTACCTCTTTACAATATTGTAGGGCAATATTCAAATCAACTCTTCTGTCTCTTATCAACTGAATTAAGGCAGGGTGCTTCAACGCCATAATTCTCACATCAGATAGCCCTTCAGTAGAAGGTGTGTGCTGACGAAAAGAAAAAGAACTGCCTAAGGAGAGAGGAAATATTTGTCCTAAGGCAGTGAGTGCCTCAGAAACACTAGTAGTGTGATTGAGCTTCATCGCTAGATCAATGATATTTCCCTTCTCCTCACTACCAAAGTCGTACCAGCAATTAATACTCGGATTGACTTTGAATGAAGGGGTATTCTCTGGTCTTAGTGGAGAATAGTACCAAATATTATTACCTTGGATTTTGACGGGCTTAATGCCAAGACTAGATAAATAATCTTGGATTGGTATTTGTTTAGCTTGTATGGTATTCATATTCTTTTTCTTTTCGTTAGCAATGGACTCTTTATTCAGTTCAGTATGGTACAGGAATATATAGCCTGATACCGAACCGAACCATTTTCCGACTGGTTCGGTATGGTACAAAACCCTATACACCCATATCGAACTGAACCATTTGTTAGTAATAGAAATCTTGTGCATAGACATACTTCTTATCCTTTTTGGTGATCATTCGCTTATTCTTTAGGAAGGTGAGTAGCTTCTTCGTCTTCCCAATACCGTAAGCTGTCCCGACAATCTCAGCATATCCATTTCTCAGAGCATCTACTAATTCGCTATATCCCAAGCCATCTTCGCAGTCTGAGAAGACTATTTCTAGGGCTTGGCGATGCTGCTCTTCGGAGAGTTCCGTATAGTCGAAAGCTGTTTTTGATGTAATCGCTTCATCATAAAAACTGGTGTCCAGCTCAGGTACATTGATGTGGTCAGCTTCATCGGTGATACGAAAGGCAAACTTCTCAAATGGTTTGGAACGAATAAAGGTAGGCGACACAATGCTTCTCTCAGGGTCAGTAGGGTCTTTCGTTACTTGAAGGACAGTTTCCGCCTTGTTATTGAGTTCAGTTCCAATATGACCTCTACTATTGTCGTCACCCTTATTCAAGTGGAGTACAGTTTGGATGTGAATTTCTCGTTCGCTAGTCCACTGCATTAGGTTGCCAATTAGGATAGTTGATTGGGTGGGATTATTGATGTCCAGTATCAAGTCTCTGATGCCATCAATGACTACAAGTCCTACCCCATCAATCTCATAGATTGCCTTCCTAATTACCTCGCATCGGATAGCTGGGTCTGAGATTTCCCGCAGGTGGCTGAAAATGAGATTTTCAGGTTGCTGATTAAGGGGTAATCCAGCCAACTTTAGGATCCGTTGTAAAACCAGCTTGCAATGAAATGGACTTTGCTCGGTATCGAAGTAGAGGATTTTCCGTTTCCCCTCAGGTAGCGATGCTCTATACTCTAATACTTGACCATTGACGAGTGCGGCTGCAACGATGGCAGAAACATTAAAGGTCTTCTTCGCCTTGGCTTTGCCTGTTGAGGCACTAAAGTTGCCCAAAGTGCCAATGATAGCATCATCCACTTGGAGAATAACAGGAGGGAGCTTGAACTCATCCGTTACTCGTACTATTGACTTCCTCCAAAGGGCATCATAGTCGACATTTTGGTTCTGTGCTATCATACTTACCTCCTTCCTCCTGTTTTCCTGCCTGCCAACTCCAATGCCAACTCTGCATCCACAATAATCTTGCGACCTATCTGTGTAATCGCTTGGTCAATCTTCCCGCTCTTCTTAATGCGATTGGCGGTTGGAATACTGCACCCAAATAGATTTGCTATTCCTGCAATGCCATAGACATACTTATTGTGGGAATTTGCTATTGGAGAAACTTGCTCAGTTTGCTCCGCTCTATTAAGCCCCTCTTTGAGTAGCTCCATAAATTCACCACTTGTCATTTGCCATAACGGCTTATTGTCATCAGTCATAAACTCTCAAATAGTTTCGTTAAACATAGTGCTTCACTGGCCTTGTAAAACACTGATATTTTGCAGTCTGCAGTGCAAATCTATGATACTAAATTGAGAGTTTAAGGGGTCAGGGAACTATCGGGAAGTATCGGGATATGTCGGGAAGTTGGTGAAGTAGATTTCCCTAATCATTTGAGAGTGTGGGACGGAAGTAGAATATAAAAAAGCCCCCTGTCGGGTTGACAAGGGGCGGTAATTTGATTGGGCTTTATGCTTTACAGAATATTGTCGAGCTCCCATGCTGATATGTGGTCAATACCTTCATTTGTTGGGAGCTTGAAGTCATCTAAGCTTACGACATACTTCTTGAAATTGTCTTCTATTGAAAGTAGAGAGCGGTACTCTCGTTCTATTGTTTCTTTCTCAGTCAATTGTAGAGTGACTTGGAAGTACAACTTCTTACTGCCTTTGATAGCTACAAAGTCGACCTCTGTCTCTTTATTTGTGCCTACATAGACTAGGTATCCTGCCCTTCGAAGACTCAAATAGACTGCATTCTCCAATAAGTACCCCATCCCATAGCCGAATCCTGAATAGAGATAATTGTGATAACACAAATCATTCAGATAATACTTGTTATTAGCTGAAATAGTCTCTTTACCCTTGATGTTATACCTTTCTACCTTATGTACAAGGAAGGTACTCTCGAGGTGGGAGATATAATTGGAGAGTGTCTCGTAGTTTGTTTTCCTATTTCGTGACTTAAAGAATTTGACGATGTTGGCGATGGAGATAATATTGGAGGCGTTATTGACCAAGTACACAAAGAGATCATCCAAGAGCTTAACATCCTTTACTTTATACCTCGCAACAATGTCTCGAAGCATCACCGTATCTTTTACTGAAGAGACATAGTTCTGCTTCATCTCTTCATTTGGAAGATTAAACAGCTCAGGTAGGGAGCCAGTTTGAAGGAAGTCGATGTAACTCTCTTTATTGGGTTCTTTCTGACTAATCCCACAGAATTCTGAAAAACTAAAAGGGAGTATTTCAAACGCTACATATCTCCCTGAAAGTAGAGTGGCAAGTTCACCAGAGAGTAGACTAGAGTTGGAGCCACTAATAAATATCTCACACGGCTCAGCAAAGTCTTGAGAGTGTGAGTTGACAAATCGCTCCCACTCTTCAATGCCCTGTATTTCATCGATAAAGAGGAATACTTTCCCCTGCGGATTGAGTTCCTTCTTATAGAGATGAAATAGGTTCTCAAGATCTTGGTAGCTACGAAGGTTTGAAAACTCTAGGTATTCCTTATTGATATAAAGGATATTCCTAGGAGAAGTGCCGTTGGCAATTAGTTGTGAGGCTATTTGCCTTAGGATATAACTTTTTCCCGCACGTCTCTGACCGACCAATACTTTGATTAGCTTGTTATCAATGTATTGACCTATCTTCTTTGTGTAGAATGTGCGTGGGTACCCCAAGTCAATAGGGTTCCCGTCCCAAAAGTTGTATTTTCTTATTGGCGTAATCATATCAGGTATACTTGAAATTCCTCTGCAAAGGTAGGTATTTTCAATCACACTTGAAAATTCCCTCCAAGAAAGACAAATTTCAAGTCTGCATGAAATCTCATCCTGAATTATAATTGGTCGAACTTACTCATTGCATTTGCCTTTATATCATCAGCAATATCGATATATGGTTTCATCGCTTTATAGTCGCTATGACCAGTCCACTTCATTACTACATTAGCGGGTATTCCCAAGGAGAGTGCATTACAAATGAAAGTTCGCCTTCCTGCATGAGTACTCAGTAGTGCATACTTTGGAGTCACTTCATCAATTCTTTTGTTGCCTATATAGTAGGTTTCTCTTATTGGTTCATCAATCCCCGCCAGTTCTGCCAGCTCTTTCAAGTAATCATTCATTCGTTGATTGCTGATTACTGGTAAAGCCTTGTCTTTCTCAAAGACCACATTCTCATACTTTTCAAGAATTGATCTGCTGTGTTTGTTCAGTTCTATGATTAGGCTATCAGCTGTTTTGACTGTAGTAATCTCAATGTGATCCTCTTTGATGTCGCTCCTTCTGAGATTAAAAACATCAGAATAGCGGAGACCTGTAAAGCAACAAAAAAGGAAAACATCTCGTACTCGCTCTAAGTACTGTTTGCTTTCAGGTATCTCACACTCCCTTAGACGTGTCAGTTCATCCCATGTGAGGAAGATTACTTTCTTCTGGGTGCTTTTTAGTTTTGGCTTAAATGTTTCATAAGCAGTAAGAGTCGTATAGCCTTTGCCAAAACTCCATCTTAAAAACCACTTGAGGAATGAGAGTTGATTCTCTATAGTGCTATTCCTCATCTTTCTCTTGTCTCGAAGAAAAAGGACGTACTTATTCAACCCGACTTCGTCAAATAGCTCAAAGGATACAGAGGGATTAAACTCTAGAAGATGGTTCTTCACAGCTGCAAACTTCTCATAGGTAGAGTGCGTCCAGCTATTTTGTACACCTCTTTCACTGACAAACTCATCAAATGCCTGCATAAAGCATATTCCCTCAGGCTGCTCTTCATTTCTCAACCTTGAATTGAATATATCTTTGATTTGTTCAGGGGTTGGGATTAGCTCCTTGATTTCAAACTCCTTGAATATCTTCTGCATTTCAGATCCATATCTCTGCAGGTCTGCATTGATCTCAGTAGCTGATTGCTTGAGCTTATTGGTGCATCCTCTTTTCACCTGCTGAAGATCACTATCCCACTTTGAAGTATCAATTCTGTATCCAGTCGCAATCTCAATGCGCTTGCTGTTATAAATCACACGCATTCTGATGGGCACATTCTCTGTAATGAGTACTCCATCTTTCTTGCGTCTCTCCAGTGCGAAAATAATGTTCCTCTTAATATTCATAGTTCATAGGCTGATTAAATCTACACCCAAATTTACACCCAATTTTCGACATATGGAAAGAGGTCGTATGATATTCTGTTTAAGTAGTGATTTTATATTCTGCTGAAATACAGCGAATTGATATTTTGTGATATTCTGCGATTTTCAAGGTTTTGGAGCCCCCGCTTCCGCTTTAAGTACTTTGGCAGAGACAAGCCAACCAGTACAACAAAACAGTAAGTGTCTTAATTCTCAGTGAGTTAAGACACTTTTCTTTTGGTGCTAAGCCCTCCCTCAGAGAAGCGATTGTATTAGCTTCCGCTGATAAGATCTGCTGTCTAAATGTCTTTTCATTCATGCCGACGTTGGAAATTCCTCCAAGTTCGTCTATTGGGATGCACCTCCATTGGAAAGCCTTAGTGACAGCTCTATATATCTCCTGAAAGCAAAGCTTAATCGTGGCGAGCGAATGAGCCGTGAGGATAAGGATTGGCTCTGTGAAGTAGCGAATAACAACACCTGCTTCCGCTCTGCCGTACCGTTACAAGGATGGCGATTTGATTTCTACTATTATGATTTGTTGTTTCTTACGAGTCGGATGCCTTTTCTGTATCCGGAAAAATCGGTTAAGATTTCAACATTCGAGTCAGAGTCATTGTATCTTGCTATCATGCCGTTTTGTAGCCAAAATGCAGAAGTACGACTATTTAGACCGTCTTTGTCCTCGCAAGAGATGCAGTCGAAGTTTATTTTATTCCCATTGGGTCCAGTACAAACAATCCAACAGCGATAGTAATATGTGTAGCTTCCTGGATTATTAATTCTTTCGTGGTCATGTGCAAACCGACATTCTGTCATCAGCTCACGCCATTGCTGTTCGGTTGGGATAGTAAAGTCAAGAGCTTTCTGATACGGGAGTATCAGAGCTCTTTCGTTCTCGTCCTTGATGAAGTCATTAGCCCACATTGTGCCACTTGGCAAGCCGAGGTCAACAAAGTCATTCTCGTTTGTTGTGACATCTGAAAGACTTTCTTTGTAGGCTTTATAACCTGCTATGAAACCATCTGAATAAGCGTCCGCAATTGCATTATTCATAAGTTCTTCGACTTTTCCTGCAGCGTAGGCATCGGCGAGTTCTTTGATCTTTGTTGTTTCCATTTCTGCGTTCCTTTTTGTTGTGGCAATAAGACTGAAATCGGGGGGGGCTGAAAATGGTTGACTTGTTTTTTGCTGAAACGGATGTCAGTTGACATCGTTTTTGTCGTCAAACTAGAATAAGTTGTCTTGACTTTTCAAAGCTACTGATTTTAGTTGACTCTGGCAATGTGTGGTAGTTAGATATTGAACTTGAGTCCTGCTGAGATAGCAGGACGAAAACGATGCA
>ERZ773148.713-NODE-713-length-28490-cov-6.135537_pt1 | contig 28490 bp, 25 predicted proteins | sample MGYA00580846_ERZ773148 | MGnify/ENA primary metagenome ERZ773148 (study PRJEB29015, sample SAMEA2737879) | human gut metagenome | biome: human gut; feature: human-associated habitat; material: faeces | place: China | collected 2012 ... | reverse complement strand
CCTGCTGCTGGCTCACGAGACGGATCCGGTCATCTGGCGGTGCCCCGTCATCGGCGGCGTGGTGCAGCAGTTCTGGGGCGACGTGATCTGGGACGACGTGGACTATATGTTCGTGGACATGCCTCCCGGAACCGGCGACGTGGCGCTGAACGTGTTCCAGTCCCTGCCGGTGGACGGTGTTATTATCGTGGCAAGCCCGCAGGAGCTGGTGACGATGGTGGTGGAAAAGGCCGTGAAGATGGCCCAGATGATGAACATTCCCATTGTGGGTCTTGTGGAGAACATGAGCTATCTCCAGTGCCCCGACTGCGGCAAGAAGCTCTATCTGTTCGGCGAGGGCAAGACCGAGGAGGCCGCCCAGCGCTACGGCGTGCCGCTGCTGGCGAAAATGCCCATCGATCCGGCACTGGCCAAGCTGGTGGACGACGGCGCCATTGAGAATTTCCAGGGCGATTGGCTCAACCCCGCCGTGGAAGCGATCTTGAAGTAACGTTTTTCATAAGAAGGTGCCGTCCAGCGGACGGCACCTTCTTATTTTATTCCGCATACCATGAAAATAGCACGCCATTTCACACCACAGAAAGGGTGTATTTTCATGTTTTTGATCGTTTTCCTCACTGCGTTGGGGGTGGGCGGCACCACCATGCTGGGCGCGGTGGGCGGCTATTGCTTCCGGGGCGCGGCCAAGCGGGCGGGTGACGGCGCTGTGCTGTCCTTTGCCGCCGGCATCATGCTCAGTGCCGCCGTGGCGGGTCTGATCCTGCCGTCGCTGGAGAGCGGCGGGACTTGGGCCGTTCTCATCACCTCTACGGGTATTCTGTGCGGCGCGGCATTTCTGCTGCTGCTGGAGCGGCTGGCCGCCCGGATGCAGCAGCTCTCCGGCCTTGAGCCTCGCGCGCCGGCGGAGCGCTCGCCCCAGCGTGACCGGGTGCTGCTGTTCGTGGCGGCCATGGCCATCCATAATCTGCCGGAGGGCCTTGCGGCGGGGGTAGGCTTCGGCACGGAGGACATTCCCCGGGCGCTGGCCATCGCCGGAGGCATCGCCCTGCAAAATCTGCCGGAGGGCATGGTGCTGATCGCACCCATGCTGCACGCGGGCATTCCGCCCCGGCGGACACTGCTGCTAGCCATGTCCACCGGCGTGATAGAGATCGCCGGCACACTGCTGGGGTTCGCCACCGTGTCTCTCAGCGCGGCGATTCTGCCGTTTCTGCTGGCCTTCGCCGGAGGCGCCATGCTGTATATCATCTGCGACGACATGATCCCCGCCTGCCAGGGCAGCAAAAGCGTCTGCATTCTGCTGACGGGCTTTTGTCTCATGCTGGCGATGGATTACTATTTGGGGTAAAGCGTTTCGCACTTCCGAAACAAAGCTTGCCCCTCGCCTCCCTCTGTGAGGGAGGTGGCGCGAAGCGCCGGAGGGAGAGAACAAAAAGCTTAAATTCTCTCCCCCAGTCTCGCCTGTGCTCGACAGCCCCCTCTCAGAGGAAGCCAAGGCTGTAGGGGCCGATGCCCACATCGGCCCGCTTGGGGAAATTTCGCGCCCCCTACGTACGCGAAAACACACCAGCCATCCGCCGGGATGGCTGGCGTGTTTTATTCCGCTTTCTTTTTCGCGTCGTGCAGCGCGTGCAGGCTCAATTCCCCCGCCAGCTTGAACAGGGCGTCCGCCATGACCTGCTCCGGCGGCAGGTTTGCCTGCCGCCTTACCTTTTCATAAAAGTCATACAAAAAATCTTCCATCCGGATCGTAACCATTTTCACAGCATCCCCTCCTTATTTCCAGTATATACGATTTTTTCTTTGAGGTCAATTGGCCTCAAAGAAAAAGCTTCTTCCTGTTATCATGGTGGATAAAAGGGGGTGATCTTGTGGTAGACGCGGCGCTGATCGGTCAGATTTTACAGGAATACCGGGTCAAAAAGGGCATGTCTCAGGAGCTTCTGAGCGGTCTGGCCGGTTTGGACAGGACACATTACAGCAAGATCGAGCGCGGCTTGCGCAGCCCCACATTGGATACGCTGTTCAAGATCGCGCAGGCGCTGGAGATCCCGCCTCACGAGATCGTCCGGACGATCGAAGGCAGAATGGACGGCGCGGACAGGTCATAAGAGTCATAATTTCACAACGGGCGGGGTAGAACCCCGCCTCTACACACATTTCTTACAGTGCGGTATAGCGCGAAACTTTCCAGCAAACCATCAAAAAAATCCTTGCCTCTCCGGGCAAGGATTTTTTGATTTCACACGCTGCCCTTCACGATCCGGTAATACGCGTTGGACGTGGCCTTGTACACCAGCGTGTACACCACCGCCAGTACCGCGAAGCTGACCAGCGCCGTGGCGATGAACAGTCCCGTGTTGTGTAGCTCAAAGAGCAGCAGCATCCGCCGGATCATGGGGAATGCGAACGCCATGTGCAGCGCCGCGCCCGCCAGCGGCAGGAAGAACACCGTCAGCAGCTGGGAATTGACGCTCCTGCGGATATCCGCCGCCGTCATGCCCACCTTCTGCATGATGGCGAAACGGGGTTGATCCTCGTATCCCTCGCATAGCTGCTTGTAGTAGATGATAAGCACCGCCGCGCAGATGAACAGCACGCTCAGCACGATGCCGATGAAGAACAGGCTGCCGTAGGTGCCGTAAAAATCATCGGCGGCTTCCGCCCGGTAGAAGCGGAAGTAGTTCCACGTAATGTCCGTGTCACCCAGCGCCTCGTCAATGGCGCGGCTCAACGCCAGCTGCTGCTCTTGGGAAAGGCCTGTGTCAAAGGCGGCGCTCCACGTATTGCCGCTCCCCGGTTCCACAGTGCCCTTCTCCCAGACGTTCACGCCATAGGCCGCGCCCGCTTTGGTCAGAGCCTCCTGCAATTTCGGCATGTCAGCGCTGTTCTCCAGCCACACCTCCAGTGCAAACTCGTGGGGGTACGTGGCCTTTAGACTGTCCTCCGCGCCGAAGTACAGACAGGCAGAGGAGGACAGCATCACCAGCACCATGGTGGCCAGAATGCAGATGGAGGCCAGTCCCGCGCCGTTGCGCTTCATGCGGTAGGCCATGGAGGACACGGACACGAAATGCCGAGGCTGATAGTAGTAATTCCGGTTCCTTTGCAGCGCCCGGCACAGCGCCACGCTTCCGGCGATGAACAGCAGATAGGTGGCCAAAATCACCAGGATCACCGCGATGAAGAACAGCGCCAGCGCCTTCATCGGCTCCTGAATGGACACCGCCATAAAGTAGGCGATTCCCAGCAGCACCGCACCCAGCAGCGCCACAAACAGGTTGCCTTTCGGCGGCTTTTCGCCGCAATTCTCGCTGTGCAGCAGGGAGACGGCGCTCCCCCGCCCCACCTTTATCAGTGTGCTGATCAGCGTCAGCAGGAAGATGGCCAGATAGACCAGCGCCGTCTGCGCCACAACACTGCCCCGCACCGCAAAGGTGAATTCCATCTCCGCCTGAACGGTGGAGCGCAGGCCCATCTCCACCGCAAAGGACAACGCCACGCCCAGAATCAATCCCGCCGCCAGCGCAACGACCGCCGTTATCAACGTCTCGATGGCGCACAGCAGTGCGAGATGCCGCTTGCCCAGACCCAGCACGTGGTACAGGCCGAACTCCCGCTGCCGCCGCCGGATCAAAAAGGAATAGGTGTAGAACAGAAACAGCGCCGAGAACACCGCAATGACCCAGCTGCCCAGCCCCAGAATAATATGGGACGCGCCGCCGCCCTTCATGTACCGCAGCAGGTCGCTGGCGCACAGCTCGCTCATCATATAATGCGTCATCACCATGCCCACGCAGGTGAGGATATAGGGCAGGTACAGCCGCTTATTTTTCCGGATGCCGTCCCACGCCAGTCGTGCGTACAGGCTCATTGCGCATCACCGCCTGTGGTCAGCGCCGTCAGCGCGTGGGAGATCCGCTGGTAGAACTGGGTGTCGGTGTCGTTTTCCCGGCGGAGCTGGTAAAACACCTGCCCGTCCTTCAGGAACAGCACCCGTCCGGCGCGGCTGGCCGCCTTGACGGAGTGGGTCACCATCAGAATGGTCTGGCCCTCCTGATGCAGTCCGGCAAACAGATCCAGCAGCTCGTCGGTGGACTTGGAGTCCAGCGCACCGGTGGGTTCGTCGGCCAGCAGGATACGGGGATGGGTGATCATGGCGCGGGCCACGGCGGCACGCTGCTTCTGGCCGCCGGACACCTCGTAGGGGTACTTTTTCAGCAGCTCTTTGATGCCCAGCTGCTCCGCCAGCGGCAGCAGCGCACGGTGCATCTCCGGGTATTTCTTCCCCGCCAGCACCAGCGGAAGATAGATGTTATCCTCCAGCGTAAAGGTGTCCAGCAGGTTGAAATCCTGAAATACGAAGCCCAGATGATCCCGGCGGAAGGCCGCCATGTCGGCTTCTTTTCCTTTCACAATGTCTTTTCCCTCCAGCAAAACCTGACCGGAGGTGGGTTTGTCCAGCGCCGCCAGAATGTTCAAAAGGGTGGTTTTGCCGGAACCGGACTCGCCCATGACGGCGACGAATTCGCCCTCCTCCACGGCAAAGGTGACGGCGCGCAGCGCCTCCACGGACTGGCCGCCGAAGCGGGTGGTGTAGACCTTACGCAGATCGTTGACCTCCAATATATTCATAGCAGTTGCTCCTTTATGGGATTTTTATGCGTTTTAATCGGTACATTAAGGGCCTTTATGGGTGCATAAACGGGGGTTATAGGGGCAAAAAGACGCAAAAATTAGCCGCTGCCGAAGCGGCGTGAGTTGAGAGAAGGCGCGTTCTCTCTTGGCCCCCTCTGACGAGGGGGCTGTCACCGAAGGTGACTGAGGGAGAGACCGGCGTTCCACCGCATTCCTTGTGTCCATCGCCTCTCCCTCTGTCGGAACGTTAAGAAAATATGCCGGGGGCATATTTTTAGTTCCGATCTCGGCGGCTATGCCGCCGTAGCTGACACCTCCCTCGTCAGAGGGAGGCAGGGGCCACCGCGTTTATCGTGAGAGGCATCAGGGCGGCGGGCAGCGTGAGACCCGCCGCCCACTTTTGCAGCGGGCGACCGCAAGGGTCGCCCCTACGGAATTTCTCCGCAGCTGCAATGCGCCTGCCCTTACTTTCCGGCGCAGATCTGCTGGAGATCTACGCTGCGGCTGTGGTGGATGGGCTGCCAGGCAGGGTTGTGGAACAGGGAGACAATGACGATGGGGATGTAGGTGAACATGAACACCGGGAAGGTGATGGCGTAGAAAACTTTCTTGGTGGCGGAGCAATAGATATTCTCCCACTCGGTGATGGTGGTAATAACGCCAAGGACGAACACGGTGAGATACAGGCTCAGGAAGCCTTGCAGCAGGCAGGCGGCCAGCACCGACCAGTCGCCGCCGTTGACGCAGTTATAGACGGCAGCGCCCAGATTCACCGCGATGGACGCGCCGGACAGCACGGCGGCGGGCATGATGTTCATGGTCATATCGTAGCAGGAGAAGCTGCCCCGGAAGATGCCCCGGAACAGGGACACGCCGTATTTGCCGAACACCTGCAGGTAGCCCCGGGACCAGCGGAGACGCTGGCGGAAGGACTGGCGGAAGGTGGTGGGCTGCTCGTCATAGAGGACGGCGGTGGGGCAATAGCCCACCTTTTCGCCCCGGATGACATTGGCAATGGTGAACTGGATATCCTCGGTCAGCAGGAAGAAGTTCCAGCCGCCGCACTTTTCCAGAATCCGGCGGGAGAACAGGAAGCCTGTGCCGCTGACGGCACAGGAGCTGCCCAGACGGCACCGCGCGCCGTTGAGGTAACGGCTCTCCCGCAGGAACCAGAGAGCGTAACCGGCGCTGATCCAGTTGTCGCCGTAGTTCTTGGAGTTGCGGTAGCTGGTGACGATCTGGTAGCCGTCGGAGAAGGTCTTGTTGATCTCGGTGATATAGTTGGGGGACAGCACATTGTCGGCGTCCAGCACCAGATAGCCGTCGTAGGGGGCGAAGTCCTCCTCGATGCAGTGGAGCAGGTACTGGAGGGCGTAGCCCTTGCCCACCTGCGTCTGGTCATTGCGAAAGTAGACATTGGCGCCGTGAGCGCCCGCCACGCTGCCGGTCAGGTCGGTGCAGTTGTCGGCCACCACGAACACGTCCACCAATTCGGTGGGATAGTCCTGCGCCTTGACGCTGTCAATCAGGTTGCCGATGACGGACTGCTCGTTGCGGGCGGCGATGAGGACGGCGATGCGGTGGGGTGAAGGCTCGCGGTGGGGCGCGTCCTTCTTGAACCACGCCACGGGAATATAGAAGAACTGGTAGGAATAGCAGAGGAAAAACGCCAGCATAATGGCGAGATTGATGATCTGTAGGGTAGTCATGGGATACGGCCTCCTTTGCGCCGCTGACCCAAAAATGGGTACGCTTTGCGGAGGGGTGGACTTTTTGTCCACCCCATCGGGTGTATGTAGTTGTGGTGCGCGGCGTATCGTGCGCCGCGGTAGGGTTTGGGAAATGTTTCGCGCTTCCGAGCGCGACCTACTTTTGGCTACAGTGCCAAAAGTAGGCAAAAGCACCGGAAGGAACCTCCGGTTCCTTCACTTCCGGACGCGCTATAGCGCGTGCAGAAGCAGGGGCGTTTACCACGCGTTTGCAGGAGAATTTCCTTTTCGATTCGTCAAAAGGATCGTCTCTGCTCCTGCGCCGCTGCCGCTGGCCGATGCGGAGAAGAAGTCTTTGCGTCTGTCGGGCAGCGGGGTCAGCTTGCAGGTTAATTCCTTGGTTCCCTCGTCGGAGGGAGGCTTTGGGGGCTGTACGTCTACCGATCAGGCGGACAGAGTCGTCCGCCCCTACGGAGGGTCTATTGAGCTTTTACCGTTCATTGGGCGGGCCGATGTGGGCATCGCCCCCTACGAAAGGTTTATCGTGCCATTGGCGTTCAGCGGGCGGCGGGGTGAGGGCACCCTCGAAATGGTTATCAAACCCTTGCGTTAGTCGTACATTAAATCGGCGCGGGTGTCGGCAAGGCCGAAGGATATCAGGAGATCCATGAGCTCGGTGCAGTCGCCGGGCATACAGTCGATCACCCAGCTCAGGCCGCCGTTGCTGTCGCCCAGCTCGGCGCGGGTGGTGGCATTACCACTGCTGTTATCCGTGTCGGGCGCGGCGGTATAGTTGAATTGCAGCATGAAGCAGCTCTCTGCCACATTGCTCTCACTGAAATCCAGCACGTCAGCAGACGTCTGGATCTTGCTGTCCAGATAGCGCTGTACGGCGGTAAACAGCTGGCGGGCCTGCGCGCCGGTCAGCTCCACGGAATCGCCGCCCAGCTTGTAATTGTTGAACCAGCCGCCGGTGATATTCTCCACGGTGATATCGGGATTGACGCTGAAGTAGTTGTTCACCAGCGCCTTGCGCACCACCGGCATGTTGTACACCCTGTTCATCTGCTCATACAGCGGCGTATCGCGCCGAATGATCTGGGTAAAGCGGCGGCGGATAAAACCGCCGTTCTTCATCTGATAGCAGAACTCGATGGTCTCCTGATCCACATCGGCACCGCTGCCGCGCATCTCTTCAGCTGCCTGATTCATTTCGTTCCCGGTAGGCTCGCCCTGGGCCAGCACCGCCTCATGAAGGGCAATCACCTGCGCGATGGCTTCCTCGTCCGTCAGGTTATCCACATACCGCATCTGGTAATAGCTGCCGAAGCTGACGCTCTCCACCTGATCGGCGTCGGGGACATAGCGGCTGACGCCGAGGGCATCGAACCGCACCGCAAGGCCGATGACCACCAGCGCCACGGCCAGCGCCGCCGCGCCGATCCAGTCCCGGCGGGTGAACACCCGGAAGGACTTGTGCAGCAGCATCTGGACGCCGAAATAGACGATCAGGCCGCTGACGATCTGGTAGGCCAGCAGAGCGGCCAAGCCCTTGGCGGCGCTGATCATGTACCATAGCAGGATACCCAGACCCATGCCGCCGGCCAGCGCGATGACATACAGCACCACAGGACGCAGCCACGGGAACACGATGGCATCACCGGCGGTCTCGCTGTGACGGGCACGATAGAAGCAATACGCCACGGCCGCCAGCAGGACGGCCACCGCCAGATAGACCGCCAGCGTCGTCCACGCGCCGGAGGACAGACGATCCACATAGCAGTGGAAGCCCCTGTCGTTAAGGCCGTACAGCACCGCCTTGCTGTCCGTGACCTGCCGGGTCAGGCGGACAGTGGGGGTCAGCCAATCCAGCCAGCCGGGCCAACCGGAGGCCTCGTAGCCCCAGTAGAAGATCTGGGTGATGGCGGAATACAGCAGGTAGAAGGCGGCGAACAGGAAGTTGACGCCCGCATAGATCACCGGGATAGCCAGCAGCCAGCCGGTGACCATGGCGCACAGGGTGGACAGGGAGAAGAAAAGCAGTCCGCTGACCTCCGCCACCGCCAGCCACTCCAGCGTACCCTGCAGATCCACAGCGCCCAGCGCCGCCTGCACCGGCAGAGAGATCAGCGCCGTCACCACGTGCACCGCCGTGAACATCCCCACGCCCACAGCGAAGTGAACGCCGAACTGCGCGCCCCGGGTGATGGGCAGCGCGTGCATCAGGCCCACGCTGCGGCTGTTCATCAGGTAGGAGAACAGCGCCATGGCCAGCAGCACCGTGAAGCAGGCGGGCACGATGGCGGCGGCGACGATGCCGCCATTGCTGAAATAGGAGTTGACAATGTCGCACAGGACCCTCACGTGATCCAGTGTCCGGGCATAGTCACGATGGCTCCACAGGGCCACCGGCATGGCGCACAGCCACAGCACGGCGTAGCCGAACAGCAGCGGCCAGAAGCGCCGAAGGTCGGAGCGCACCAGCGCCCACTTAGAGGACGATGTCGTGAACCGCATAATCGGCACCTCCCATCTCGTAGATAAAGATCTCCTCCAGCGTCAGGGGGATGGCCTCCAGCAGAATGGGCTGGAGGGCGGACACCTGCGCCAGAATGTCGTTCTGATTGCCGCGGACAATGTAGGTATGGACGCGGCCGATGCGCTCGTGATGCAGGACGTTGAGACTGGCGGGCAGCTCCGGCTCCTCGCCGCCGAAGGCCACCTGCAGCTTCACGGTGTTGTCCTGCAGGTCGGACAGGCTGCGCTCCAGCAGCACCTTGCCCTTGTTCATGATGCCCACGTGGTCGCAGACGTCCTCCAGCTCGCGGAGGTTGTGGCTGGACACCAGAACGGTGGTGCCACGCTCGGCCACGTCGCCCAGCAGCAGCGACCACACCTGACGGCGCATGACGGGGTCAAGGCCGTCCACCGGTTCGTCCAGGATCAGGTATTCCGGCATGCAGCTCATGGTGATCCAGAAGGCCGCCTGCTTCTGCATGCCCTTGCTCATACGGCGGATCATCTGGCGGTCGTCCAGCGGGAACACCTCGTGCATTTTGTCGTAGCGCTCCTGGCTGAAGGTGGGGTACATGCCCTTGTAGAGCCGGGCCATCTCCCGGATGGACCACTGGGAGAAATAGAACCAGTCGTCAGGGATGACGCAGACGCGCTGCTTGACGGTGGTGTTTTCGTAGATGGGCTGGCCCTCCAGCGTCAGAGAGCCGCTGTCGGGACGGTAGACGCCGGTGAAATGGCGGATGATGGTGGACTTTCCCGCGCCGTTGGGGCCTACCAGACCGTAGACCGCACCCTTGGGGACGGTCAGGCTGGCTTCGTCCAGGGCGCGGAAGCCGTCAAAGGTCTTGACGACGTTCTTTGCTTCTAACATTACTTTCTCTCTCCTTCCCAAAGCTGCACAAGCTCCTCGCGGGTCATGCCCAAATTCTTCAGCTCCTCCAGCAGAGGCTTCAGCTTGCCGGTCAGCTCGGCACGGCGGGCCGTGTTCTGGGTATCGCCCTCCGCCACAAAGCAGCCCTTTCCAGTGACGGATACCACGTAGCCCTCGGCTTCCAGCTCGGCGTAGGCCCGCTGGATGGTATTGGGGTTGATGGACAGCTGCGAGGCCATGGCCCGCACCGACGGCAGCTTGTCGCCCGGCGCCAGCACCCCCGTCACCATCAAACGCCGCAGGCCATCCTTCACCTGCTCGTAGATGGGACGGCTGTCCCGATAGTCCAGATGGATCATAGTGTCACTCCTTCCGAGTGTAGTGTATTAAGCGTGTTAATACACTTATACCATGATGCGGTACACCTGTCAAGAGGGGCGGGGAAGTTTTTTCGTAAAATCTGCCTTCGTTATGGCTGGGTTTTCAATTTTTTATGCGGGAGGGGCTTTTCTTTTGTGGCAAATTCGATATAATAATAAGCACCTGTTATGAAAGGATGTTTTGCCTTTATGAAACTGAGTTCCATTCGTCAGGCGGCCAAGAACGTGCCGCTACGCCGGGTCTGGCAGACCGCCGAGAAGGCGCACGCCATCTGCGGCAAGCCTACGGCGGCGCTGTTTACCGACATGCTGCGGTGCGCCAAGCGCTACGGCGCCGGCCCGACGGACTATATGATGTTTGAATTTTACGACCTGAACGACGTGGAGCGCTCCACGTATCTGACCCGTGTGCGGTCGGCTGCCTTCGTGAAGCGGGTGAACAACCGCACCGACGCCGCCATCTTCAACGACAAGAACGCCTTCTTTGAGAAGTTCCGGCCCCTGATGGGCCGTGAGGCGCTGAATCTGTTTACCGCCGACGCGGAGCAGTTTAAGGCGTTTCTGGCGGACAAGGACGCGGTGATCGTCAAGCCCATCGACGGGGACTGCGGCAGCGGCATTGAGAAGCTGTACAAGAAGGATTTCGACGATGTGGATGCCATGTGGGCCTATGTGAAGCGGCCGGAGAAGCGGTTCGGCATCTGCGAGGAGGTCATTCGCCAGCATCCCCAGGCGGCGGCGCTGCATCCCGATTCCATCAACTGCATCCGCGTGGCCACCTTCGTGAAGGACGGCGAGCCGCTGGTGATCTACGCCGCCTGCAAGGCGGGCACCGGCGGAATGGCCTTTGACAACATGGGCCGGGGCGGCATCACCATGCGGTTCGATCTGGACACCGGCAAGATCGCCGGACAGGGCCACGACGAGGAGCTGAAGAAGTACGACCGGCACCCCACCACCGGTATCGAGCTGAAGGGCTATCAGATGCCCATGCACGAGGAGGTCAAGGCGCTGGCGCTGAAGGCGGCGCTGATGTATCCGGAGTTCCACTATGTGGGCTGGGACATTTGCATGACGGAGAACGGCCCCGCCATCATCGAGGGCAACGACTATCCCGGCTACGATCTGGCGCAGATCCCCGACGACGGCGATCCCCATCCCCGGCAGGGCTTGATCCCCCGGTTTGAGAAGTTCGGCATCGAGGTGTAAAAGCCCGCAAACATAATAGAGACGCATCAGGGGCGGGAAATGTTCCCGCCCCTTTTTCTTTATTTCAAAGGGCTATTGCCCTTTGAAATAAGTTTAAGATTCGCTCCGACCCGCATTCACCCGCACATAAAATGTGCGGGTGAATACTCTCTCCGCGCAAAGTGTTTTTCGCCACGCACATGTCGCGGCGAAAAACGTCCGAATTTTTTGCGCCTGCGGGCGCAAACTCTGCGAGGCTTTTATAAAAAATCACCGCAGGCTTTGTGCCTGCGGTGATTTTTTTATTGGAAGTATCAATATGCTTCAGAAATCCGCTTACTTCTGGTGGGCCAGCGCCTTGTTGGCCTCGGCCATTTCCTCGAAGATACCGGCGTGCTTCTTGGCGACGATGACCTTGATGACCAGCAGAGTGCCGACCATCAGGACGCAGGCGAGGATCAGGTTAATGACCACGTTCTGGATCAGACCCGCCAGAATGAAGCTGACGAAGGCCACACCGGAAACGGTCAGGGCATAGGGCATCTGGGTGAACACATGGTTCAGGTGGAAGCAGTGGGCACCGGCAGAAGCCATGATGGTGGTATCGGAGATGGGGGAGCAGTGGTCGCCCATAACGCCGCCGGAGCAGGCAGCAGCCAGACCGATGGTGCACAGGATGGGCTCCACGTCGTAATCGAACACGGCCACGACGATGGGCGCCATGATGCCGATGGTACCCCAGGAGGTACCGGTAGCGAAGCCGATGGCCGCGCCGATCAGGAAGATCACGGCGGGCAGGAACACCTTCAGGTCACCGGCACCGGCCATGGCGTTCTTGACGAACTCGGCGGAGTACATGGCGTAACGGGTGAAGGAGCACAGCGTCCACGCGAAGGTCAGGATCAGGATGGGCGCGATCATCTGGATAAAGCCCTGAGGCACAGACTCGAAGGACTTTTCAAAGCCGATAGCGCCGCGCACCCAGAAGTAGACAAAGGTGAACACGCAGCCGATCAGGCCGCCCAGCGCCAGAGCGGAACCAGCGTCGGCGTTGGAGAAGGCCACCATGAAGTGCTTGTAGCTCTCGACGTTCGCTTCATCGTAGTAGCCGCCGGACCAGATCAGAGAAACCACGCAGACGACAATCAGAACGACAACGGGAACCAGCAGGTCAGCCACGGAGGACTTACCGGAAGCGGGCTTCTCGTAATCATCAGCACCGGCAAAGGGGCGCTCAGGGGTGGTGAACAGGTCGTCCTTGACCTGCGCGTTGTACTCGTGGGTCAGCATGGGGCCGTAGTCGATGTTCAGCAGAGAGATGACCACTATCATGACCAGTGTCAGCAGGCAGTAGTAGTTCCAGGGGATCTGCTTGATGAACATTTCAATACCGCTGACGGACTCGGAATTGACGTAGCCGGAAACGGCAGCGGCCCAGGAGGACACGGGCGCGATCATGCAGACGGGAGCGGCGGTAGCGTCGATGATGTAGGCCAGCTTGGCGCGAGAGATCTTGTGGGACTCGGTAACGGGACGCATGACGGCGCCCACGGTCAGGCAGTTGAAATAGTCGTCGATAAAGATCAGCACGCCCAACAGCATGGTCATCAGCTGCGCACCGGCGCGAGACTTGACGGTTTTCTTGGCCCAGCGGCCGAAGGCCTCGGAGCCGCCGCCCTTGTTCATCAGGTCCACCATGATGCCCAGCACCACCAGGAACACGATGATGCCCATGTTGTAGCTGTCGGCCAGAACGGAGACGATGCCGTAATCAGCGCCTACCAGCGCCACAGCAGTGTCCCAGGGGGCGAAACCGGTGTACAGCAGTGCGCCCACCAGGCAGCCCAGGAACAGGGAGGAATACACCTCCTTGGAGATCAGGGCCAGCACGATGGCCACGATGGGGGGCAGCAGCGACCAGAAAGTGCCCGCGAAGGGGGTTGCCGCTTCGATCGTTTCGCCATCGACATCGAAGGTAGGCAACGGAGCATCCTTAAACGCGAAGCCGAGGATCACCAGCAGCACGATAAAGACACCCAGCGCAACGAAATACGCTATCTTTGTGCTTTTCTTTTCCATTATGAGATTTACCTCCTCATGATTTATGGTGCTTTCCATCTTAACCTGTTTTATGGCGGTTGTCAATATTTCAGAAATCGCAGGGGTGGGTAATTTTGAACAAATTATGAACCGCACTTTCTCCCTTTTCTCCAATTTTAATGCGTTTTTGCGTCGTTTTATCACTTTTCAGCATTTCTTTTCATCTGTTTTATAATGATTTTGTTAATTTATGTAACTTATTTTCCCGGTTTCTTAACGTGATTTTCTGGCCGTTTTTCGTCATTTTTCGCAGGCAGCTGCTACACGTTTTCTTTGCATATTTCCATTTTTTCGTTAATTCGACATTTCGCGCATCCTTTTCCTCCGCAAAGGGGCAAAAAAAGAAAGCCCCGATGGGGCTTTCTTTTTTACCATGTGATAGCAGGTACCGGCTTACTTCTGGGCAGCCAGAGCCTTGTTGGCCTCGGCCATTTCCTCGAAGATGCCAGCGTGCTTCTTGCTGACGATAGCCTTGATGACCAGCAGGGTAGCGACCATCAGGACGCAGGCGATGATCAGGCAGATCACCACGTTCTGGATCAGACCGGCCAGAATGAAGCTGACGAAAGCCACGCCGGAAACCGTCAGGGCATAGGGCAGCTGGGTGAACACGTGGTTCAGGTGGAAGCAGTGAGCACCGGCAGAGGCCATGATGGTGGTATCGGAGATGGGGGAGCAGTGGTCGCCCATAACGCCGCCGGAGCAGGCAGCAGCCAGACCGATGGTGCACAGGATGGGCTGGGTGTTGAAGTCAAAGACCTGAACAACAATGGGAGCCATGATGCCGATGGTGCCCCAGGAGGTACCGGTGGCGAAACCGATGGCAGCGCCGATGATGACGATCACGAGTAATGCGATAAGAATGTTTTTGAGTGTCTTGTTCATTTTTCCTTCTCCTTTTTCCTGACTCATTTCAGCTTGACTAAAGTATATCCGGAGCTTTTAAGAAAACTATTAGAAATTCTAAGAAACTTGCCGCTGCAAAAAAAATAGAAAAATTTGCCCAGAGCCCCCGTTATTTTCCGGAATAGGAATAATCCCCGTGAACACCGCCGGTCTTTTCCAGCAGACGCAGGAACAGATCATGATCCTGACTGCCGTCGCATTCCGGGCGTTCACCGCCCAGCTGCTCCCACAGCGCTTTTTGGAACACCGCCAGATGGCAGATGTAGTTGCAGCACAGCAGGTAATCCGGGGCGTAGTCCGGCTTGAAGTGCGCCACCATGGGGCGGCGGATGCTCTTGGTGAACAGTGCCTCGTCGCTGTACAGAAAACCGTCCGGCTCGCCGCGCTGCCGCAGCTGTAAGATGGCCTTGCCCATGGTGTACAGGGCATGGGGTGCCAGAATGTCGTCGTGGTCAGCCAGCGCCAGATACTCCCCTGTCGCCAGCTGCGCGGCGGCGTTGGTGTTGGCCGCAATGCCCTTATTTTCGATCTTTTTGTATACGATCTGTTGATTCTTTTGCTGATATTCCTTTACGATCCGCTCCACGTCCCCGTGGGCGGCGTCCGAAGCATCGGCAAGGCAGAGCTGTCCGTTGGGCGCGGTCTGCCCCACGAAGAAATCCAGAAATTCCCGCAGGTATTTTTCCGGAGTGTTATACAGCGGGGTCAGCACCGAGATGGTGGGCAGGCCGCAGTCTGCCGCCGTTTTGCCTGCCATCTCTGCGCGCTGGGCTTCCAGCACCTTTTTGGCGGGCAAGTAGCGTGCACGCTTGCCGAAGCAGCGGCGCTTCACAAAGCCCGCGCCGCGTTTGACCATAGTAGGCAGGCCCTCTTCCTTTGTCAGCTGCACGGCATAGCCGGCCAGCTCCTTGGCGCGTTTCAACCGTACATTCATATCAGACCTCGCCGCGCTGGGTCGCCTTATAGGCGGCGCAGACTGTCTGGGTGTCCCCGTTCATTTTCAGGTGACCGTGGCTCAGCCATGCCACCTTGGTGCACATCCGCTCAATCTGCTCAATGGAGTGGGACACCAGAATGACCGTGGTGCCGCCCGCCATCAGCTCCTGCATCCGCTTTTCGCACTTCTGCTGGAACAAAAAATCGCCCACCGACAGCACCTCGTCCGCGATAAGGATATCGGGCTTGGTGATGGTGGCAATGGCAAAGCCGATACGCGCCACCATGCCGGAGGAGTAATTTTTCAGCGGCACATCCAGAAAGTTTTCCAGTTCGCTGAATTCCACGATCTCGTCAAATTTTTCGTCCAGATACTTGGGCGAGAAGCCCAGCACCGTGCCGTTGAGGTAGATGTTCTCGCGGGCGGTCAGATCCATATCAAAGCCCGCGCCCAGCTCGATGAGCGGGGCGATGGTGCCGTTTACGGTCACCTTGCCCTTGCTGGGCTTGTACACCCCGGCAATGGTCTTGAGCAGGGTGGATTTGCCCGAGCCGTTCAAGCCCACAAGGCCGTAAAAATCGCCGGGCATAATGTCCAGACTGACGTCCTTTAAAGCGTAGAACTCGTCGTATTGCAGCCGTCCCTGCACCATGGCCAGAAAGTACTCCTTCAGGCTCTCATGCTTTTCCTTGGAAAGGTTGAAGCACATGGAAACATTGTCCACTTTGATGATCGGTTCCATTGTTCACCCTCCTTAAATGTGCAGCACAAAGTGGTCCTGCGTTTTGCGGAACACCTGCAGCCCCACTACCATGGACACTACTGCGCAGATGCCACAGACAAGGAACATATTTACGTCCAGCGGGATGCCCCACATCACCGTGCGGCGGAAGCCCGTGATATACCAGTACATGGGGTTCAGCTTGATGATCTGCTGCATATTGAAGCCGCCGATGGAAAAGGTCATCTGGGTGGGGTCGTAGAAGATGGCGGAAAAATACAGCAGTGCGGTGACGAACACGCTCCAGATATGCATGATATCCCGGAAGAACACGGTAGCCGCCGCTAAGAACATACTGACCCCGAGGCTGAAGAAGAACAAGGTCACCAGCGGGTACAGCGCCTCAAAAATGGTCAGGTGGAAAGGCGCGCCGGTAAAGATCATGACCAGCAGCAGCGCCACAAAGCTGAAGATGCAGTTCACCATGGCAAAGCAGCACTTTTCCAGCGGGAAGATATACTTGGGGATATACACCTTTTTCAGCAGCGGGGCAGCGCTGAGCACGCTGCTCATGCTGGTGGAGGTAGCCTCGTTGAAGAAGTTGAACAGCAGCTGACCGCACATCAGAAAGACGGCAAAGTTGTCGATGCCGCTGCCGCGCATATCCATCAGGCTGCTGAACACCGCCCAGTACACAAGGCACATGAGCAGCGGGTTCAAAACGCTCCACACCACGCCCAGCACGCTGCGGCGGTATTTCAGCTTGAAATCACGGCTTACAAGGTTCCACAGCAGATAGCGGTAGCGCCAGAAGCCGTTCCACATTGCTTTGAGTTTTGCCACGGGCGATCACCACTTTTCAAAATACTCGAACTTCTGGGCGGCAAAGGGCTCGTGCAGCTTGTCCTTTGCGCTGGTCTTGTGCTCACAGCCGCAGTCCGGCCACTGCACATTGACGGTGGGGTCATCGTAGGGGATGCCGCCCTCGCTGGTGGGGTCGTAGACATCGGTGCACTTATAGCAGAACTCTGCCACATCGCTCAGCACCAAAAAACCGTGGGCAAAGCCCTCCGGGATATAGAACATCTTCTTGTTGTCCTCGGAAAGGGTCACGCCCACCCACTTGCCAAAGGTGGCGCTGTGGGGGCGGCAGTCCACGGCCACATCGTACACCTCGCCCTTGGTCACGCGCACCAGCTTGCCCTGGGTGTGGTTTTTCTGGAAGTGCAGCCCGCGCAGCACGCCCCGGGTGGAGCGGCTCTGGTTGTCCTGCACAAATTCCTTGTCGATGCCAGCCTCTGCGAACTGGTCCTTCTGGTAGGTCTCCATAAAATAGCCGCGGTCGTCGCCGAACACCTGCGGTTCAATGACCACCACGCCGGGGATCTCGGTCTGCGTAAAAATAAACTTACCCATGATATTGTACCTCTCTTTTTTTCTGAAAGCTTTTTCTTTATCTGGAAAAGTCTGGTTTTGAACAGGCTTTTACGCTTTTTTATGGTGCCTTGCCGTTTTGCGGCGCTTTTTCAGGCGGGAATGTACCCGCAGCACCAGTACGGTAACCACGGCTGCACCTATGGTGCACCCCACCGAGATGCCCGCCAGCAGCCATGCGCTGCTGCCCGGCTCCACGTCCCTGGCGGCTTCCAGCTTTGTGCCGGTGCTCTGCTCCAGCAGTTCGGAAAGACCGGTGATCTCCGCCTTTACCCGCACGCTGGTGCTCTCCTGCTGCGCGCCGCCGTTCAGGGTGTACACCGCATACACGGCGGGCTCTGCGCCCAGCAGATACTGCTCCGGCAGCTCCAGGTCCACGGTCACATCCTGCGCGGATAAGCCCTCTGCCAGCAGCAGCTTCACCCCGGGGTCGGCTACGGTAACGGTGCCAAGGCTCTGCCCGCCGCCCGCCACAGCCAGCTGTGCGGTGACCGTGCCGCCGGGCAGCTGGGTGTAGCTTTTATAGGTGGAAAAGGCGTAGTCCAGCAGGGTGCGCATATCGTTATATTTATCGGTGCTCAGCTGGCTTTGCATGGTCGCGCAGATCAGCCGCACCCCGTCCTGCTCCGCCAGACAGACATAGCTGTACCGGGCGGTGTTGGTATAGCCCAGCTTGGAGCCCAGCACACTGTCGATATGGTAGCGGCTGGAGCCGATGCGGATCTTATCCTGCTGGGAGAAGTAGCGGGTCACCGGCTGGATGTTGGTGGGCTGCATGGTGTACATCTTGTTGCGGGTGAACAACTCCTCAAACCCCGGCTGCTGCAGCGCCCAGCGCAAAATCTGTGCCATATCGTAGCAGCTGGTGTAGTGGTCGTCGTCGCTGATGCCGTGGGGGTTTGAAAAGTGGGTGTGGGCAAGGCCAAGCTCCTCCACCTGTGCATTCATGGCCGCCACGCCATCCGCGATGGTGCCGCCGCCGAAATACTCCGCCAGCAGGTTGGCACCGTCGTTGGCGCTGGCCATCTGGGTGGCGTACAACGCATCCACTAGGGGAACTTCTTCCCCTTCCAGCAGAGCGATGTGGCTGGAATCCGTGCCCGCCAGCGAGTAGACGTCCTCGTGGCTCACGGTCAGCTTTACGTCATCCCAGTCTCCCTGCGCCTTTTCGCAGGCAAGACCAAGGGTCATTACCTTGGTAATGGAGGCCGGGTGCAGCTCCTCGTCCATATTCTGCTGCGCCAGCACAAGGCCGGTGTCTGCATCCATGATGCAGTATGCCCGGGTATTGGCCAGCGCCGGGCCGGCTGCTGCCGCGCCGGGCACCAGCACAGCGCCTATCAAAAGCAGCACAGTGCACAGTGCTGCGGTAAATTTTTTCATCTGGTATTCTCCGCTTATCCGTTTTATGCCGACAAGACATCATTTGAAGTATACCACATTTTTTCCCCGCTGAAAAGAGATTTACACATTCCTTTGTCCCAGCAGCACCGGTTGCAGCTGCTCACCCCGCAAAGCGGCGTCCACGGCGGCGGGCAGCAGGGCAAGGTCGGCCTTCAGGCTCTGGGGCTTGGCAAAGGGGTCGTCCTGCCCGTAGGGCACAAAGTAATAGTGCTTGCGCTGGCACAGCCGCGCCATATTTTCGCCGGAGGCGCCAAGGCCGTCGTTGGTAGAGACTGCCAGCACCACCGGGCTGCCCACCCGCAGCAGGCTTTTGGCGGCCAACGTCACCGGCGTATCCGAAAGTCCCGCCGCCAGCCGCGCCAGCGTTGCGCCGGTGCAGGGGGCGACCACCAGCGCCTGCGCCAGCCGCCGGGGGCCCAGCGGCTCCACCGCCTGCAGGGTGTCCAGCACCGGATGCCCGGTAACGGCCTGTAAGCGCTGCCGCCAGCTTTTCCCGGTGCCGAACCGGGTATCCTGCTGCGCGGCAAAACTCATGACGGGCAGCAGCGTCCAGCCCTGTGCCGTCAGTACCTGCGCCGCGCCCAAGGCGTTCTCCAACGTGCAAAAGCTGCCGCACACCGCAAAGGCAAGACAGCCCTTTTTCTCTGTGATCATATTGTTCCCTCCCGCTCCTGCAAAATAGTCTGCACCGTGCGCGCCAGCGCCTCCCCTGCCGTTTCCGGCGCCCAGACCGTCGGCAGGCTCAGCGCGTGCAGCGCCGTGTGCCCCAGCCGCCGGGCGGCGGCAAAGTCCGTGCCGCCGGGCTTTGAGGCCAGATCCACGATCAGACACCCCTTCGGCAGCGCCGCCAGCACTGCCGCCGTCAGCACCGGCGCGGGGATGGTGTTCACCACCGTATCAAAGGCGGCAGCTGCGGCAGCAAGGTCTGTCAGCGGCACCGCCCGCAGCCCCTGCTCCTCTGCCATGGCCCGCTGCACCGGGCGGCGTGCCGCCACGGTCACCCGCGCACCCAGCGCCGCCAGACGCACCGCAAGCGCCCGCCCCACCGGGCCAAAGCCCAGCACCAGCACCGCCGCGCCCCACAGGGTACGGCTGCGCCGTTCCAGCAGAATGCCGATGCAGCCCTCGGCGGTGGGGATGGCGTTATACACGGTCAGCTCCGGGCGGGCAAAGTAGTCCACCAGTTCCACCCCCGCCGCCCGGGCGATAGTCCTTGCGCTGTCCGTCACCTTACCGCCCAGCGCCAGTGCCCCGGGCTTTGCCATGCCCAGCAGCTGCGCCAGCGGCAGACCGGACTGTTCCAGCGGGAGCGGCAGCAGGATGCAGTCTGCCTGCGGCAGCTGCTGCACGCCGCCCACCGTATACCCCGCCCGCGCCAGTGCACGCCCTGCCGCCGCCTGCCGGGCATCGCTGCCCACCACCGCAAACCGCTTTGTCTGCCTCATGTCGTCATCTCCCCTTTTCCGCTGTGCACCATCCTATGCAGGAAGATAAAACCGCGTGAACAGAAAGATGCTGACCGGCAGAAACAAAAAAGCTCCCCCTTTCGGGGGAGCCGATAAAGCCGCAAGGCTTTGCCTGAGCGGGTTCTTATTTCAGCGCTTCTTCCAGCACCTTCAGCAGGTGCGGGATATCCAGCGGCTTTGCGATGTGGCCGTTCATGCCCGCATTCAGGGCGTTCTGCTTGTCCTCCTCAAAGGCGTTGGCGGTCATGGCAAAAATGGGGATGCCCGCCTTGCGGGGGTCGGGCAGGGCGCGGATACGCCGGGTGGCTTCGTAGCCGTCCATCCGGGGCATCTGGATGTCCATCAAAATCAGGTCGTACTGCCCGGGCACGGACTGCTCCATCTTTTCCACTGCTTCAACGCCGTCTCCGGCGGTATCCACAAGGAAGCCCGCTTCCTTTAAGATCTCTATGGCGATCTCCCGGTTCAGGGCGTTATCCTCCACCAGCAGCAGGTGCTTACCGCTGAAGTCTGCCTTGGGCTGCGGGGCAGTCGTCTGCTCCGGTTGTACCCGGAAGGGCTCTGCCAGCACCTTGCGCAGCTCCGAGAGGAAGAGCGGCTTTTCGCAGAAAGCGGTCACACCGGCGGCGCGCGCCTCCTCCTCGATATCCGCCCAGTCGTAGGCGGTCAGGATGATGATGGGGCAGCTGTCCCCGATGACCTTGCGGATCTGCCGCACGATCTCGATGCCGTTCATATCCGGGATGAGCCAGTCGATGATATACACGCTGAAAGCATCGCCCTGCTCCACGGCGTACTTGGTGCGGATGACCGCTTCCTTGCCGGAGATGGTCCACTCCGGGCGCATGCCGATCTTGGAAAGCATGGTGCTGACGCTCAGGCAGGTGTTGGTGTCGTCGTCCGCCACCAGTGCCCGCAGCCCTTCCAGTTGGGGCAGCTGTTTGATCTCCGCCTTCTGCCCGCTGAGGGTAAAGCAGAGGTTCACGATAAACTCGCTGCCCTTGCCCGGCTCACTTTCAAGGGCGATGGTGCCGCCCATCAGGTCTACAATGTTCTTGGTGATGGAAAGGCCGAGACCCGTGCCCTGGATGCCGCTGACGGTGGAGCTTTCCTCCCGGGTGAACTCCTCAAAGATGTGCTTCTGGAACTCCTTGTTGATGCCGATGCCGTTGTCCTTGATGCGGAACTCATAATTGCCGCAGCCCTTGGGCGCGCCGGGCTTCTGAGCAATGCGGATGCTCACCATGCCGCCGGTGGGGGTGAACTTGATAGCATTGGAAAGGATGTTCAGCAGCACCTGATTCAGCCGCAGCGGGTCGGTGATGATATCCTCGTCCACCACATCCATGGTGTCGATGAACAGCGACAACCGTTTGGAACTGATGTTGGGCTGGATGATGGAGCGTATATCGTGCACGAGATCCGGCAGATGCACCGCCTTTTCCTCGATCTTCACCTTGCCGCTCTCGATACGGCTCATGTCCAGCACATCGTTGATGAGGGAGAGCAGGTGCTGGCTGGAGGTGGAGATCTTTTTCAGGTAGTCCAGCACCTGTTCTTTATTATCAACATGGGTCGCCGCCAGCGAGGTGAAGCCGATAATGGCGTTCATCGGGGTGCGGATGTCGTGGCTCATGTTGAACAAGAACTCCCGCTTGGCGCGGTTTGCCGCTGCCTCGTGCCGGACGGCAAGCTCCAGCTTGCGGTTCTGCTCTTCCAGCTGGGCGTGATACTTCTGCTCCTGCTCCCTTTTTTGCTGCTCCGCAAGCTTCATGGAGCGGCGGCGCAGCGTTTGCAGCACTGCCACACAGATCAGATAGAAGATCAGTGCCGTCAGCAGTGCGCTGCTGAAATTGCGGAACACCGATTTTTCGTCGATATAGAGATACAGATCAAAATTCTGTCCGTTGCTGTACATCCCGAAATAGCAGCCGGAATTTGCCCAGTCGCGGGTGTGGGTCAGAATGTCGGGCGCACCGGCCTTGCGGATGCCCTGCACCAGCGGGCTGTTCGTGGTGTACAGTCCGATGAGGCTCGGGTCGTTTGCGGCGATCACCTTGTTGTCCTGCACGATAAAGATGGTGCCGCTGATGTTCTTCGGGTAGCCGTCCAGCACGCTCTGGATGGACAGGGCTGTCCCCTCCACAAACTCCGGCGGGGTCACCCGGTACGCCAGCAGCACAGCGTCCCCTGCTGCGGCGCGGCGGGTGGCAACATCCACCGCTGTACCATCCTGTAACAGAATGCGCTTGAGATAGGTCTTTTGCGGGTTTTGCAGCACGTTCAGCGCGGCTTGCTCTCGCAGCGATTCCGCAAACTGCGCATAATCGATATTACCATCCGTATATTCGCACAGTGATTCTCCATTTTCGTCCAGTACGGCAATGCCGGTAAGCCAGAGGGATTCCGTTTCTTTCCGGAGGGCTTCGGGGTCGTAAATATCCAAAGCGTCATTTTCGGCCAGCTGCCGCACCGAGACCGACATCCGGCGCAGCGCCTTTGCGGTGACGGTATCGTTATATTTTTCGTAGCTGGTGGACTGCACCTTTACAAAGTTGATGGTGCGGTCAAAGTATTCCTCGGTAGCGCGCATGGACTCCCGCCCGGAGAAGAGGGTCACTGCCAGCAAAAGCAGCACGCCCATCAGCAGGTAGAGCGCCGCCACCCGCATATTGGGCGTGAACGTTTTCTTGTTACGGTTCAAGGGCGTCCACCTCCAGATATTTTTCCGGGTCCGGCAGATATTTGCCTACGATCTGCTTCATCGTGCCGTCGGCGCGCATGGCGGCAAAGGTCTCGGTCAGCTTTTCGTCCAGCCCGCGGGTGTCGTTCAGCGCAAAGGCCACGCCGATGCCGGTGACCAGCAGCGGCTCTTCCAGAATGCGGAAATTGGCATTGCAATCCTGCATATACCGCAAAATGGCGGCCTCGTGGGCGGCAATGGCGTCCACATAGCCGCAGTTCAGCATGGCGTACTGCACGCTGCGGTCCTCGGCGCTCAGCAGTTCACCAAACTGCGGGATGCGGGGGTCGGTGCCGTCGAGGAAAATTTCCTCCGGCTTGGTGGTGCTTTGCACCATCATGGTCTTGCCCGCAAGGTCGGCAAGCGTTTCAATGCCGCTATCGGCATTGACCGCCACCACCTGACGGCTGACCATATACGGCCCTACCCAGCGGTACAGCTGCTCCCGCCCATCCATGGAAAAGCAGCTCCAGATGCAGTCGATAGCACCGCTTTCCACAAGGTTTGTTTTCTGCTCCCAGTCAATGATTTCAAACCGTACCGCATACCCCATGCGGGCAAAGGCCTCGGTGGCAATGTCCACATCAATGCCGGTGGGCGTGCTGTCATTGTTCAGGTAGATAAAAGGCGGGTAGTTATCGCTGCCCACCGTAAGCTCGGGCAGTGCTGCCGCCGCCTGCGTTTTGCTGCAGGCGGTCAGCCCGGCTGCCGCTGCCGCCGCGCACACCTTTAAAAAGGTACGGCGGGGTATTTTATGGTTGAATCGCTGTTCTGTCACGCGTAGTTGCCCTCACATTACCATTGTAAAATTTCCTGCTTCAGTTCCCCCTGCACGTCCAGCAGACACTGCAGCAGCAGCGGGTTGAAGGCGCCGCACTCGCCGTTCGTGATCATCTGGACAGCCGTTTCGTGCGGGAAAGCCTTTTTATAGCACCGTTCGCTGGTCAGTGCGTCATACACATCCGCCATGGAGACCAGCTGTGCGCTGATGGGGATATCGTCGCCCTTCAGCCCGTCCGGGTAGCCTTTACCGTCCCAGCGCTCGTGGTGCCAGCGTGCGATCTCGTAGGCGGTCTGCAGCAGCGGCTGGTCTGCAAAGCTTTCGGTCTTTTGCAGCATCTCTGCGCCCAGCATACTGTGGGTCTTGATCACCGCAAATTCCTCTGCGGTCAGCTTGCCGGGCTTATTCAGGATGGCTTCGTCAATGCCGATCTTGCCGATATCGTGCAGCGCCGACGCCAGCGGGATATTATCCTGCTGCTCGGGGGTCAGGTCGTAGCGGCTGGTCAGTTCCATCAGCCGGTGCAGCAGCGTCTCGGTGATGATGCGGATGTGCCGCACATGAGAGCCGGACTCGCCGTTGCGGAACTCCACGATCTGGCTCAGCACGCCCACCAGCACATCGGTGTTCTTTTCCCGTGCGCGGATCTGGTCAGACACCATCTGCACCAGCCGCCGCTGCTTGGCGTACAGCTTGATGGTGTTGGACACCCGACGGTAGACGATCTTTGCGTCAAAGGGGCGGTTGACATAGTCGCTGGCACCCAGCTCGTAGGCCTTGCGGATGGCTTCCTCCGAATCGTCGCTGGAGATCATGATCACCGGCACGTCCTCGATGGTGTGGTTGGTGTTCATGGTGCGCAGCACCTCAAAGCCGTCCATGACCGGCATATTGATATCCAGCAGCACCAGCGAGGTCTGCCCGGCGTTTGCCCGCAGCAGCTCCAGACACTGCTTGCCGTTCTCGGCTTCCAGAATGCGGTAGTCCTCGCCCAGAATGCCGGCAAGCATCATGCGGTTCATCATGGAATCGTCCACCAGCAGGATCACGGGCTTTTCCCCTAAGACATCCTTCTGTGCAGCCAACCGGCTGTCCTGTGTGTCCACCGCCACGGCGTCCTTGTGGTTTTTGGCCTGATACATTATAAAATCTGCCCGGCGCACCACGTTCTCCATAGGGTCGGCAAGGGTCTGCATCGCGCCGCCGATGCTCAGCGAAAGCCGGAAGTGGGGGTAGCCCGGCACCACCGTTTGCTGCACGGCGGTGCGGATCTGCTCCAGCTTTACCTTGAAATAATCCGCCGGGATGCCGGGCAGCACCAGCAAGAACTCGTCGCCGCCGTAGCGGATCAGCAGATCTGTTTCCCGGATGCAGCTGCGGATGGCCTTTGCAACGGTTTCCAGTGCCAGATCTCCGGCGTGGTGGCCGTAGGTATCGTTGCAGATCTTGAAATCGTCGATATCCATCAGGGCGATGCCCGCCGGGCCGAGGTTATTGCGCACCACTTCCTCGTAAAAGCGGCGGTTGTAGGTGCCGGTCAGGGCGTCGTGGTTCAGCCGCTGCCGGTAGCGCTTTTCTTTTTCCATGCTCCGGGCAGTAGTCTGGGCAAACTGCGCCTTCTGCTCCTCCATCTGCTGCATCATCCGCAGCAGATTATGGTTGGCGGTTTCCAGCGCCTCCCGCTGGGTACGGTTCTGCTGTTCCAGCTTTTCCCGCAGTTCCATATAGGGGGTGATATCCGTGATCGTGCCCACGATATAGCCTTTGCCGTACCATTCCACCTGATTGGCAGCGTTGGTGACCCAGCGGTAGCCGTTTTTGCCCAGAAGCCGGAAGATGCTGTCACCATTCTTGGCGTAAGTCGCGCTGTTTTCCGCATTCCGGTAGCGCAGCCCGGCCGCCAGATCATCCGGGTGTATCAGCGCTGTATAGCGGTTATCGAACCTTGCCGCAAATTCTTCCCGCTCCCAGCCCAGTATCTCCAGAAAACGGTCACTGACATAAGCAAACGGATAGCCGTTTTCAGGATCCTCTGCGCAGCAGTGAAAGCCGCCCGGTATATTCTGTGCATAGCGTTCCAGCCGCAGAAATCCTTTTTTTATTGTCTCGTCTGTTTCCATTTTACCTTTCCTGCCTTTTTCTCCGCGCATTGCAGCACGCAGTACCCCCTGTTACCGCAATTTCAAACTTTACCTTCCTGTACGCCCCGCTTTTTGGCACACTATAACATTTTGATTTTATCATCAAAACCGCCTAGATGCAAGCATTTTTTACCAACAGAACGGCAAGTAAGGCACATTAGAAAAAGTTATAAGGGCAGCAGGCTTCCCCGGGAGACACCCTTGGGGAAGGTGGCTTGACGCGAAGCGGCAAGACGGAAGGGGTATCGTTGCAGCAAAAAAGCCGCCGCACAAAAAGTGCAGCGGCTTTGCGGGGCGTCACCTCACAGCCAGCGCTCTGCGATGATCCACCACATACCGGGCAGGTTGATCCGACCCAGCAGATGCTCCAATACGATCAGCATGGTATTCTCCTTTCAGACCGTCCGTTTCAGCCGAACAGCCCCTTCAGTAAAAACAGAAGCAGCTTAGTCAAGCTGCCGCCGCCCAAAAGGCTGAACAGCGGCCCAAGGCCTTGAAACATGGAAGGTTTGCTCCTTTCGTTTCATTCCGTCCCGACTGCTGCCGGGTGCCGGTCTGCCTTATATACGAACCAGCCCACCGCAGGATTGCGAATGCCGTGGTGGTAAATATTGGGAGTATTGCAGCTGCCGTCTGCCTTTACGCCCCCTTCCCGTGAAAAAGTTGCTCAGAAACGCCCGCAGGCGTTTCTGAGCAACAAATCAAAAATACTTTTTCCGCTGAAAATGCCCAAAGCAGCGCGGAGGGCATTCCAAATCATCTTACTTAAAACGCTTCCATGCCGGGGTAGACGGCGCTTTCGCCCAGCTGCTCCTCAATGCGCAGCAGCTGGTTGTACTTTGCCACACGTTCGGTGCGGCTGGGTGCACCGGTCTTGATCTGGCAGGTGTTCAGCGCCACAGCCAAGTCCGCAATGGTGGTGTCCTCGGTCTCTCCGGAGCGGTGAGAGCTGATGGCGTTGTAACCGGCCTTGTGTGCCATTTTGATGGCTTCCAAGGTCTCGGAGACAGAGCCGATCTGGTTCAGCTTGATCAGGATAGCGTTGCCCGCACCCAGCTGGATGCCCTTTGCCAGACGCTCGGTGTTGGTCACGAACAGGTCGTCGCCCACCAGCTGCACCTTGCCGCCCAGCTCGCGGGTCATCTGCTGCCAGCCCTCCCAGTCCTCTTCATCCAGACCATCCTCGATGGAGATGATGGGGTACTTTTCCACAAGGCTCTTCCAGTGCGCGATCAGCTCGGCGGAGGTGAACTCGGTGCCCGCCTTGGGCAGCTTGTAAAAGCCCTTGCCCTTGGGGCTCTTCCACTCGGAAGCGGCGGCGTCCATTGCCAGCATAAAGTCCTTGCCCGGCAGATATCCCGCCTTTTCGATGGCAGCCAGAATGGTCTCGATGGTCTCCTCGTCGCTGGAAAGGTTGGGTGCAAAGCCGCCCTCGTCGCCCACGGAGGTAGCCAGCCCCTTGGACTTCAGGATGGCAGCCAGCGCATGGAACACCTCGGCGCACCAGCGCAGCGCTTCCTTAAAGGAGGGGGCGCCCACCGGCATGATCATGAACTCCTGCGTGTCCACGGTGTTGGTGGCGTGTGCGCCGCCGTTGAGGATGTTCATCATGGGCACGGGCAGCTGCTTGGCGTTGACGCCGCCGATATAGCTGTACAGGCTGGCGCCCAGGCTCTCGGCCGCCGCCTTGGCGCAGGCCAGGGACGCGCCCAGGATGGCGTTGGCACCCAGGCGGGACTTGTTGGGGGTGCCGTCCAGGTCGATCAGGGCCTTGTCGATGGAGGTCTGATCCAGGACATTCATGCCGATCAGGCACTCGGCGATCTCGGTGTTGACGTTCTCCACAGCCTTTTCCACGCCCTTGCCGTTGTAGCGGCCCTTGTCGCCGTCCCGCAGCTCGCAGGCCTCATAGATGCCGGTGGAAGCGCCGGAGGGCACGGCGGCGCGGCCCATGGTGCCGTCCTCCAAATAGACCTCCACTTCCACAGTGGGGTTGCCCCGGCTGTCTAGGATCTCCCGGCCCAGGACGTCGACAATCTCAATGATCTGCTTCATAGAACTCGTTCTCCTTTATTAAAATTATAAGACAGAATCATGCGGGCGCGTTCCTCCCAAGGGAGGGCCCACCAGGGATTTCCGGTGCTATTATATCGGTAATCGTTTACTCTGTCAAGCAAACCGGATATTTCCAGTGAAAAAAGTGCGCACTCCTGTCACAGAAGGACGGCGCTGCTGAGAATCTCAAAGGCCTCCTGACAGGGCAGGCGCTTTTTCTCCATGGGCGGCAGGCTGTCGTCAAACCGGCGGGCTTCCGCTTCGTCAAACACAAACGCCGGGCTCTGGCGGTATATCCAGCTTTTTCCCGCCAGGGTGCCGGGCTCCAGTTCCTTCACCAGCATCGCGGCGGGATACGTCCCGTCCTCCAGATGGACCCGGTGCTTTTTGCAGCTTTGGAAGCCGCGGCCCACGTAGTTGTTGGGATCGCCGAAGATCACAATAGCCTCGTACCCCATGGCGGACGCCCGCCGGAAGGACTCCTCCATCAGCAGCCTGC
>ERZ773148.710-NODE-710-length-28606-cov-14.309867_pt1 | contig 28606 bp, 31 predicted proteins | sample MGYA00580846_ERZ773148 | MGnify/ENA primary metagenome ERZ773148 (study PRJEB29015, sample SAMEA2737879) | human gut metagenome | biome: human gut; feature: human-associated habitat; material: faeces | place: China | collected 2012 ... | reverse complement strand
AATTCGTACAATGCCGTCCACGTCCAGTCCCTCACGTCGTCGCCCCCCGCACGGGGGGCGTGGATTGAAATGCATCGGTGCCGGCGGCATATGCGGAGTTGTCAACGTCGCCCCCCGCACGGGGGGCGTGGATTGAAATATTTGCTGATACGCGGAATAGAAAAAAAGCATATAGTCGCCCCCCGCACGGGGGGCGTGGATTGAAATGTTCCGGCGACGGTGTTGAGGTAGTCTATTACCGTCGCCCCCCGCACGGGGGGCGTGGATTGAAATTCTATCACCGCCGCAGCGCAGGGCCAGCCGTAGCGTCGCCCCCCGCACGGGGGGCGTGGATTGAAATGTTTTAAAATCCGACGCATTTACAAGGCCCCGGCAGTCGCCCCCCGCACGGGGGGCGTGGATTGAAATCTCGCAGGCCACCTTCCGCCCGCCGCGTATGCTCGTCGCCCCCCGCACGGGGGGCGTGGATTGAAATTTCATAATCAAAAAAACAAAAACAAAGAAAGGAAGTCGCCCCCCGCACGGGGGGCGTGGATTGAAATATGGCTTTTTATGAGCAATAGCTTTGCAGCACCGGTCGCCCCCCGCACGGGGGGCGTGGATTGAAATGCAAGGACGATGCCGTAAGCCCCATTTCAATAGCGTCGCCCCCCGCACGGGGGGCGTGGATTGAAATCGTGCGGGAGCGGGAATTAAGCAATGCTTTATCCGTCGCCCCCCGCACGGGGGGCGGCAGCCACATTGAAATCGACCGTTCCGTCGCCCCCCGCACGGGGGGCGTGGATTGAAATACCCACAGGTTAGGTGCATGGTCGGGGTCGTTGGTCGCCCCCCGCACGGGGGGCGTGGATTGAAATAGGTAGTCCACGCCGCCTATGGCCTGCGCCACCTTGTCGCCCCCCGCACGGGGGGCGTGGATTGAAATAACGAGAGCGCGGCGTTATATTTATAGCGTTTCTGGTCGCCCCCCGCACGGGGGGCGTGGATTGAAATGCCCGTGGGGCCCTGTTCTCCCTTGGCTCCCGCGTGTCGCCCCCCGCACGGGGGGCGTGGATTGAAATCCTGTGCTCCCTGCGCGCCCGTGTCGCCCTTTGCGTCGCCCCCCGCACGGGGGGCGTGGATTGAAATTGCCGTGGTGGCGTTTTCGTATGCCATGTCCTTGTCGCCCCCCGCACGGGGGGCGTGGATTGAAATCGGGGCGATAATACTATATTCGTCGTCCCGATACGTCGCCCCCCGCACGGGGGGCGTGGATTGAAATCGCTGCTGCTACACCCATGCGAGCACGGCCCACGTCGCCCCCCGCACGGGGGGCGTGGATTGAAATACACCGGCAATGACGTAGTTGTTGTTTGTTACCCCGTCGCCCCCCGCACGGGGGGCGTGGATTGAAATGCCTTTAACCGGCAGAGGGAGCGGGAGCCGCTCACGTCGCCCCCCGCACGGGGGGCGTGGATTGAAATGTTTTTGTCGCCGTTGTAAGTGACCTCATAATAGTCGCCCCCCGCACGGGGGGCGTGGATTGAAATACGGTATAAGACTTGTCGGAGCCCTCGCTGTCAAGTCGCCCCCCGCACGGGGGGCGTGGATTGAAATCGCAAGGATATAGTAAAGAGGATTTATACGAAGAGTCGCCCCCCGCACGGGGGGCGTGGATTGAAATCTCGCGGCGCTCCTCTGACTACGCGTGCTACGCGTGTCGCCCCCCGCACGGGGGGCGTGGATTGAAATGTATATTTCCGCGTCCACAGTGCAACTCCAGCCGTCGCCCCCCGCACGGGGGGCGTGGATTGAAATGCTCATGCCAAAAAGCAGTTTCTGTGCCGCGTCGGGTCGCCCCCCGCACGGGGGGCGTGGATTGAAATACGGTGGCGGCGGCTCCGGCGGCGAGGGTGGTCGCCGGTCGCCCCCCGCACGGGGGGCGTGGATTGAAATTTTTGCTCCTGTGAGGTGTGGCGGGTCAAAAACGTCGCCCCCCGCACGGGGGGCGTGGATTGAAATCGCTCATAAAGGCGTTTTCCTGCGCCGCCTCGATCGTCGCCCCCCGCACGGGGGGCGTGGATTGAAATCCTGCTCTGCAGTGATTTCGCCACTTGCGAGCTCCGTCGCCCCCCGCACGGGGGGCGTGGATTGAAATCACTGCTGGGGGTTGTCTTGTTATTACCATTGTCGTCGCCCCCCGCACGGGGGGCGTGGATTGAAATATTTCTTCTTACTTCCTCTTGCGATTATAAAGACGTCGCCCCCCGCACGAGGGGCGTGGATTGAAATAATTCGCGGCGGCCGAAGGCGATGGTCGCCTCTTCGTCGCCCCCCGCACGGGGGGCGTGGATTGAAATGCTGCGGGAACCGTATACTGGCGTGTGCGCTGCACTGTCGCCCCCCGCACGGGGGGCGTGGATTGAAATTTATGATTGGCTACATGCAGCCCGAAACCGATGAGGTCGCCCCCCGCACGGGGGGCGTGGATTGAAATCAGTTCTTTTGTGAAAACATATTTAACAACAGGGTCGTCGCCCCCCGCACGGGGGGCGTGGATTGAAATCACGCCGTCTGCGTACAGTATCGCAACCTGGCCGTCGCCCCCCGCACGGGGGGCGTGGATTGAAATATCAGCTCGTCCGCCTCAAGGATATGCATCTCCGTCGCCCCCCGCACGGGGGGCGTGGATTGAAATAGGCGGCTGAACGCCTCGCCTACTACGGGTGCGCCGTGTCGCCCCCCGCACGGGGGGCGTGGATTGAAATGTTGATGATCCGGGTATGTGCCCGGCGGGCTACCGTCGCCCCCCGCACGGGGGGCGTGGATTGAAATTCTGCGTCCCGTTGGGCGAGACGGGCCTGATTAAGGTCGCCCCCCGCACGGGGGGCGTGGATTGAAATCCACGTCCGCCATCACATCGGGCGGTATTTTTTCCGTCGCCCCCCGCACGGGGGGCGTGGATTGAAATCTTGCCTCCTGTTTCTGCCGCCTCCATGCGCTCATTGTCGCCCCCCGCACGGGGGGCGTGGATTGAAATCGCCATAGCTTTGGCTATGCCGGGAAATGTCTTGGTCGCCCCCCGCACGGGGGGCGTGGATTGAAATATAAACTCGTTTTGATTTGGCGTTGGACTATTGGTCGCCCCCCGCACGGGGGGCGTGGATTGAAATTACTCCGTGGTTGTCGCCGCAGCCTATCATGGTCAGTCGCCCCCCGCACGGGGGGCGTGGATTGAAATGAGCTGAGCATAGACCAGTTTTTCAGGGCATTTTCGTCGCCCCCCGCACGGGGGGCGTGGATTGAAATTCAAGGCAATCGCCCTGATCTGGCTCCCCGCCATGTCGCCCCCCGCACGGGGGGCGTGGATTGAAATATCGTCAACGTATCTAACCCTGACTATGACAACCGTCGCCCCCCGCACGGGGGGCGTGGATTGAAATATGCACAGATAGTATTTGCATACCGCCGTTATGGTCGCCCCCCGCACGGGGGGCGTGGATTGAAATGGCACGGCTGACGGCAAGATATGCCGGTTTAACAGTCGCCCCCCGCACGGGGGGCGTGGATTGAAATCTGTATATGCGCGGCGGCTCGCTTTTCCCGTCCGGTCGCCCCCCGCACGGGGGGCGTGGATTGAAATCCTCTCCGCATTACAAGCCGGAGTATCTAACCCCGTCGCCCCCCGCACGGGGGGCGTGGATTGAAATCCCTCTCTCTCGCCTTACAGCATAACCCCGTATAGTCGCCCCCCGCACGGGGGGCGTGGATTGAAATCATGATGGAAGGTTATAGTATATACAGGATGCTCAGCGACCGCGCCAAGGACCTAAAGGCCAAGGCCGACGCAAAGTAATCAAAAAGGCTTATTTCAAAGGGCTGTCCACCGGGCCGCCCTTTTGTGATACAATAAAGCAAAACGAGATCAACGGAGGCAGAAAAATGGAACTTGAATATACGTATGCCGATTACGCGGCGGATAAGGCCATTGAGCTTATAGGCATAGACAGCCCGTCCGGCTACACGGAGCGCGCCGCACGGTGGGTGCAGGAGAGCTTTGAGATGCTGGGCTTCATGGCGGAGCGCACACAGAAGGGCGGCGTGCTGGTTACGGTAAAGGGAGGCAGCGAAGACGGCCTGCTGCTTGAGGCACACGTGGATACACTGGGCGGCATGGTAGCCGAGGTAAAGTCAAACGGCAGGCTGCGCATAACCAACATAGGCGGAATGCAGCCAAATAACGCCGAGGCGGAAAACGTGCGGGTGTATACCAGAAGCGGCAGGGCTATCGAGGGAACCTGCCAGCTCTGCAACGCATCTGTACACGTGAACGGCGAATACGGCGATGCGAAGCGCAGCTTTGACACGGAGGAGATAGTGTTGGACGAGGACGTAAAATCCGAAGAGGATACCCGCAGTCTTGGCATAGAGGTTGGGGACATAGTTTGCTTTGAGCCCCGGGCGAGGATAACAGAGAGCGGGTACGTAAAGAGCAGATTCCTGGATGACAAGCTGTCCGTAGGCATACTGCTGGGCATTTGCAAATACATCAGGGAAAGCGGCAGAGAGCCCCAGCGCCCGGTGTACGCCCATATCACGGTATATGAGGAGGTAGGACACGGCGGTTCCGCCTCGCTGCCTACGGGCGTTACGGAGGCTATAAGCGTGGACATGGGATGCGTTGGCGACGGCCTTACCTGTACTGAACGTCAGGTATCCATCTGCGCCAAGGATTCCGGCGGTCCATACAGCTATGAAGTGACGGGCAAGCTCATTGAAGCCGCAAAGGCCGAGAAGGCGGATTACGCCGTTGACGTATACCCGCACTACGGCTCCGACGTGGAGGCAACGCTGAAGGCGGGATGCGACATACGTCACGGGCTCATAGGCGCGGGCGTTTACGCCAGCCACGGCTACGAGCGCAGCCACAAGGACGGCGTTTACAATACCCTGAAGGTGCTGAAAGGGTATCTCGGAATATAGCGTAAAAACCGGAGGTCGGTATGGCTGAATTTCGACTCTTACAGGACAGGGATAAGGAGCAAGCATCTGCCCTTTGGCAGGAGTGCTTCGGGGATAGCGACGGCTTTTGCCGCTGGTTTATGTCGGAACAATGGAATGGCGAATACAGCGTCGCAGCCGTTGAGGAAGGAAAACTGGTATCCATGATACATGGGCGGCCGTATACCCTCAGGATAAGGGGGCGCGCTATCCCTGCCGTCATAATGTGCGGCGTAGCCACCGCGCCGGAATACCGCAACAGGGGACTTATGCGGCGCTGCATGGAGCTTTTTGAGCGCAATGCGCGAGACAAAGGCGCATTTGTGCTGTTCCAGTCCCCGGTAGATTTCAGGATATATGAATGGTGCATGCAATATCCCTCCTCCGCGTCGGGTATGATGGAGTTGAGTGAGAAGGCCAGGCTCAGAGGTTCCTGCTATGCGGTGGATTCCGCCTGTGACGACAGCTTTGCCGCCGAGCTGCTGCCGCTTTACAACGATGCGATGCGGAACTGTTCAGGCCGCGTTATGCGCACGCTGGCAAATATGCAGAATACTCTCCGGGGCTATCAACCGGACGGAGGGCGGCTGCTGCGCTATATAAAGGAAGGCAAAACATTGGGCTATGCGCTGTATTACGGCGCCGAAAAGGAAGTGAACTGCATTGAGTTCATGGCGAGGGGCAGGGCGGCACGGGGGCTGCTGAGCACCCTCGGCGCTATGGCAAAGGGCAGGAAAATGATGGTGCGCGGAACTGCGGAGCTGCTGCTTATGGGCGTTCCAAAGGGAATACGAGGTAGTTTGGCGAATACCACGGCAATGGGAGCGCTGAATGTACCAGGGCTTTTACATGAGCTTGCGGGCTTTGACGATGTGACTGTGGAGGTTACCGATAGCGTCATACCGGAGAACAACGGCGTGTTTACATTCGGAGGAAAGCCTTCCAAAGGACCTGTAGATATAAAAATGGACAGCGGGCGGCTGATGCAGCTTTTGTGTGGCTATGCCGACATCGCGCAGCTGGAGGGACAGGAAAAGGCGGAAATAGTAAACCGGCTGGCCGCCCATAAGCTTTTGGACAGGTTGCCAACGTTGCAATGTTTTACTGCGGAGGAATATTGAATAATACAAAAAGGCGGCTTTCGCCGCCTTTTTGTAAGCTCAGTGTTCAATATTAATCATCAATCGTCGCGGGTTCGCCATGCAATTTCCGCGTCAAGGTTCTTGCGGAGGGTCTCGTTTTCCTTTACAAGATCGTCGTAGTGTACGCTCTGAACGTAGAATTTATCAAAGCCGAAGGTAGCTTCCTCAAGCTCATCATCGGTATAGCTGGGGAGCAGGGTGCCGCTCTTGCGGCGTAGACCCATGGCGGTTATAACTACCAGCCGCCTGTGCTGCTCGGAGAGCTGAATTATCTTGAGACTTTCGGGTATCTCGAGGTTCAGGCCGTAAAGCTCGTTTACCCGGCGGAGGAGAGGCTGCTGCTCGGGCTTGATAGAGACGATAACACCGTATTTTGCGAACAGTTCCTTGAGATAGTCCGCAGATACCGGCTCGCGGGTGATGGTGCTCTTGCCAAGGCCCTCAAGCATGGTGTTGGAAATAGAGAAACTGACGTAGGTTTCGTTGCCTGTCTTTGGGTAATCCATATTTCCTCCTAAAAATTTGTTTTGTTATTATTATCGGCAAGCCGACAAGATATAATTCAGATTTGATATTTTGATGCTAACACTAAGTGCAACTTATGTCAACTACCGATATTTTTTCTACAAAAATGCAAATGTTATCGGCAGCCCTGACCAACATCTATTTGACAAAAATGCCTTCCGAGCATATAATATATCTGTTGTATATCTCTCCGTAGCTCAGCAGGATAGAGCGTTCGCCTCCTAAGGCGGAGGACGTGCACTCGCCAAGAGCCCCTCGATTTTACACAAGCGCCATTAGCTCAGCAGGATAGAGCGCACGCCTCCTAAGCGTGAGGCCGCTGGTTCGAATCCAGCATGGCGCGCCAAAAAGCCCCGTTTTCGGGGCTTTTTTCATGCCCGCAGTTCTTTCTTAGCCTTTGCGATTTGCTAATCGGTACACTCGCCTTTTGCATCAGCTTGGCTCCTTATGTAATCTCCCGCTTGCTAATCGCCGCATTGCAGAGGCGGGGATTTGCTAATTTTTCAGCCCGTTTTGCTAATTGCTCGTTTTTTCGGGCTGATTTCTTGCTAATCGGCACTTGCAGCGCATACAGTTCCCTGCGTTCCCATACCGCTCAAAAGCTGAAGCAGTTGGGAGGTCAGCTCCGGCGATTTGTTCAGCAGTTCAAGTACCCTTGCCACATCGTTTGTGGCTGCCGCAGGCTGAACGATCTCCGGCTGTACTGTTTCCTTCTCAACAGGCTTCTGATGCTGATAGAACACCTTTTCAAACTTGTCGGCATTCAATCGCCTGTCCTCATCGAGAATGTGGGAGTACACGTCAGATACCATCTTTAGCTGCGCGTGTCCCGTATCGCCCTGTACGGCTTTCATATCTCCGCCGTTGAGCTTCAGCTTGTAGGTCGTGCTTGTGTGGCGCAACGAATGGAAAACAACATCGGGGAGGCCGTTCTTACGGATGAGGTCCTTGAACGCACGGGATACGACCTGCCCCTCCAGCGGTCTGCCGTTGGGAAGCGATAACACAAGGTCATAGTCCGTGTACTCGTCGCCAAGAAATTCCTTGCGCTCCTCCTGCTGTGCCTTCCACTCAACAAGCATACGGGCAACGGTGGTGGGAAGCCATATCTTTCGGATACTCGTTCTTGTCTTGGGCTTTTTCAACACAAGCGCGGTGTTGTTGCTCGTAAGGACGGCGGGGAAAACCTTGATAACATCCTTATCATTGAGCTTTTGCAGAGAGTTCTTGGAAACGCGCTGAAGCTCCTTGTTTACATAAATGGAGGCGTCGTTTTGTTCTATGCTCTTTTCGTCGATTACTACGCAATCCCATGTTAGCGCCATCAGCTCGCCTAAACGAAGCGAACAGGAGAATGCCAGATTGATTGCAAGGGATAGCCGTTCATCGTCGCAGACATCAAGCGCATGAAACAGGTCATCCGCCGTCCATATTTCCCTTGTGGTCGCCTCGACCTTAGGTAGCGTTGCCTTTGCAATGGGGTTATGGTCTGCACATTCCCACCTGATCGCTTGATTATAGGCGCAGTTGAGGATTTTATGTATCTCCTTGACGTTCCTCGGAGAAACACATTCGTCCGTTTCCTTACCGCTGTTGCGGGATACGCATTTCACCTTCAACAGCTTTTGATAGTATTCGTCCACCATGCGAGGGGTCAATGCGGAAATCTTGATGTTTCCGATGTACGGATTGATATAGTTATCAATCAGCCCCTTTTTCGCGTCAAAGGTGGATAGCGCCCACTTGGTAACACCGTACAGCTCTACGAAGTCGTACATGAGGTCGGAAATCGTCTTGATGCTTGGGCGGACAAAGGTGTGCGTGGATTGCTTGTACTCAATCTCTGCCTTGCGTTTCTTTGCATCCGCAAGAGTGCCCCACGTTTCCCATTTCTGCCGCTTTTCGCCGTTCTCGTCGTCGTATGAGTATATTACCGAATACTTGGATTTTCTTTTGATGATCGAAGCCATAATTCATATCTCCTTTGATATTGGATTTACATTTCTTGTTCGTCCAACCACCTATCAAAGGACTTTTTCGACACCCTTATGGAAGTTCCAATTCGCACAGATCGAAACTCATCTTTCATTTCCTTGACGAAGGCGTAGCAGGCGTTCTCGCTGATGCCAAGCATCTGTGATATTTCCTTTACCGTATAAGTGCGCTTTTCTGCTGCTTTTGCTTGCGTGGCCAATGCTTCCATTTGCCAGCCTCCTTTCTGTTTTCATCGCTATCCACGCAAGACCGCCTATGGCTAAAGTGTAGCAATATTCAGCGTGGATAGCAAATGTGTGAATTATGTAATTGCCCCGCCTTATGCGGCAGGGCATAAACTGTTACTGTTGCTTTTTCTTGACGAAGTAGTCATAGCCGTCGGGGATTCCATCCGGTTTGTTGCAGATGGAACAGGCTTTACGCTCGATTTGGAACGGATCGGCGCGAAGCACGATGTATTCGCCGGATTCGCGCAGTTTGGCGGCGCAGGCGGGACAAAGCACCTGTATGTCCTTTTCGGTGAACATACGCTTTATCACATCATTGCTAACGCTTGCACTGATGGCCTTGTCGATTGCTTTAATCTGATTCTTATCGAGCATACCGATGCGCTTACCAAGGCGGCGCTTGTCGATGGTGCGAATCTGCTCCATGAGGACGATTGAATCCATGTGCAGGCCGCAGGATGTGCCAACCGCAACATGGGTCGGCTGCGAGGGCTTGTCCAGCTTGCTTGTGATAGATGCAACGATTACCGTTGGGCTTTGGGCGTTACCCACATCGTTCTGAATGATCAGAACGGGACGGATGCCGCTTTGCTCCGAGTGAATGCCTGTTCGCATATCAACGAGGTAGATTTCACCGCGTAATACTTCTTTTTCCATTTTAAGTACCTCCTGTGTTTGATGTAATGACCGAGTGGGATACACCGCACGGTCTGTCAAACGCCTCTATTTGTTCTCAACGCCCCGAGGCAAGGGAGGTCATTTACAAGCTGACAGCGAATCAGCAGCTCGGGCATTTCAGCCCCTCCGAGGTTCTCTCCGAGCCGCCCCCAATGCTTGCGACGGTTTTTTCACGCTCGAGCTATGGCTGGACGGGAGTGTTATATCCCTAATCCGGTCATGGCCATATCGGGTGCTGCCCGATAGTGAAAACCGCCGTTTATCGCTCGTCTTCTATGGAGGGGTCTTGGCGCGGCTGCTCTCGCGGCTCTTGGGTTTGGGAACGTGTTAATGACCTGTTTATTCGGTTGTGCTGAGGGGATTTATTCCTTAAAACGGTTCCTTTTTTGTTCTTTCGAGAATAACCCCCTCACTTAATAGCCGGCGAGAAGCCTCAAAACTACACGTCATTCAGAAAAATCTTTTAAGATTTTTCTGATGCGCGCTATTTTGTTCTGAACTGCTTGAAAACTGCTGTGCAGGATAGCGGCAATATCGTTTTGCTGATAGCCTTCCATCATCAATGTGATGATTTCTATGTAGCTTGGTTTCATGGCAATAATCGCCTTATACAACTCAGGATCATCGATCTCATCGATCCATGAGTAGCGATCCACATACTTAACAAGCGGCGCATCTGCCGGAAGCTCGTCCATATCCATATAGCGGGTATCTCCCGTACACTCGTCAGTCGTCATCATGTCAGAAAGGTCAACTGCGTGTTCCATGTCGCGGCGATACTGGCGGAATACGCCAAGGTCATACTCGCACATGGCGTGTATATCCGCTTCACTCATACCCGCTTTAAGACATTTTTACATAAAGTGTCTCTGCTCCCTGTTAAACATCTTGCGTTCAAATCCATGGTTAAAACCCATTTTGTAACCTCCGATTTTTTGCTTGAAGTGCAATGTTCCAACAAAAATCGGAGGGTTACGGATACTGTCCTATGGCTTGCTGCCATACGTCTGTGTACATGAAAAATCCCTTTCCGCTTTTTAAGCAGAAAGGGATGGCAACGCCATCTGGCAAAGAATAAAGCCCGACAAATAGCTTAAAAAGCTAACTTGTCAGGCTCGTAGTATCTCGTACCGCCGCAGTCGTGCGCCGTTGCCGGATTTTGGCTCTGTACTAAGTTATATTCAGTTTTGCGTGATTATCTATCTCGCTATAGCAATGATGCTCTTACATCTATCACATTTTATGGTCAATTCCGCTTTATCGACAGGATGCGCCTGATCCACGGTATAAGCCACTGGCTTTTTTACCGATACTCTTGTCTGTATCAGCCGCTTGTTGCAGTTGGGGCAGTTTATGTAAACAAAGCTCCTGCCCAGCGGGTCTGCGGCTCCGCCGCCAGCGCTCCTAATACAGCGGATAGTCCTTCTCGTTGCTTCCAATGTGATCGCCTCCGTTATTCCATCACACCAACCGCCTGTGCCTGTGATACGGCATATCTGCGCTTGATGCCCCCATATTTCTTATCATATTCCATGATCTGTGCATCATCCTCAAACAGAGGGATGAAACTCAATCCGTGTGTGCTTGGCATAGCTATATACTTCTGCCCGTCCGAATCCACATAAGCGTCGAGAAACAAGTCGGCATCAGTTACACGGGTCAGCAGAACAGGTCTGTGTTGCTCAAAATAAATTATCTTGCTCATCGTTTTCCTCCTTAAACGTACATGGCAGCGGGCATTGTAAGCTGCTCATGCGATTTATCCTTTTGTACCTTCAGCCCGTTCATGGAAGATGCGAGCCTTATCGCATCCCGTCCGAAACGACGCTGTATGTCCTCAATGGCGATTTCCAAGTTATCGTTACGTTTACGCTTCTCATGCTCGCCAAACAAATCCAACTGCTGCGGCATACTCGCGCTGATGAGATCAACTGCCCGAATTGTTACTGCCCGAATGGGATATTGCCATGTGTAGCGAAGCCGGAACAGATCCATCGCACAGTTCACCATCTCCCTCCAGCTCTGCGTTGGATACGGCAGTTTGCATTGAAATTGACGGTAATTGAGATTGCAGTCCCGAATGTAGATCTGCACCCGCGTGGCTATCAATGCTGCTTGCCGCAAACGAAGCGATACTCCCTGCGCAAGTTCAAAGAGGACTTGCAGGACTTCGTTATTGTTTTCAAGATCGGCGGTACAGGTAATACCGTGTCCTACACTTTTTGCCACCGGCTCGTAATCAAATGGTCGCACCCGTGAGTCGTCTACTCCGTTGGCAAACTCCCACAGCTTGATACCATTGACGCCAAGCCATGATTTTAGGAGCATCTTATCGCATTGTGCTATGCCGCCAATGGTTTCGATTCCGTGTTTGTGCAGCTTCTCCGTTGTTGCTCTGCCGACATATAACAAATCGGATGCCGGCAGCGGCCATATCTGTTTTCGGTAGCTTTTCGGTGTAATGCAGGTTATGGCGTCCGGCTTTTTTAAGTCGCTTCCCAACTTGGCAAATATTTTCGTGAAAGACACACCAATGCTTACGGTCAGCCCAAGTTCGTTTTTTATGGTTTCACGAATAGATTCAGCTATGGCGAGTGGACTCCCCATGCTGCTGCCCGTGATATCCAGCCAGCACTCGTCCATGCCATAAGGCTCGATTTGGTCGGTATATCTCCCGTAGATATTCCTTGCAAGCGCTGAATACTTGATGTACTGTTCAAAATTGGGCTGTACCATGATAAGGTTTGGGCAACACCGTTTAGCCTCCCAATTAACCATTCCGGTTTTCACGCCTGCCATTTTTGCCAGTTCAGATTTTGCGAGAACTATACCGTGACGATTCTCCGTGCTTCCACATACAGCAACAGCTTTTCCGCGCAGCGATGGATTCAGCATCATTTCCACGCTTACGTAATAACTGTTCAAATCACTGTGAAGAATTGCTCTCACTTTCGCTTACCTCCTTGCTGTGCGTTTAGTATAATCCTATTTACAAATGAATATAAGGCAACAACTGTTTTATTTTAGGATTTTCTATTGCGTTATTGTATTCGACATAGTAGAATATGAGGCATAGGAGGTGGTTGCACCATGGGTACTGCTATTGGAAGCGTGCTTCGGGAATTAAGAATAAAGCATAACTATCAGCAGCAGGATATTACAAAAATGCTGAATGAAATGGGAATACAAACAGCCAAGCAACAGGTTAGCCGTTGGGAACACGGATATAATAATCCGAACATTCCGCAGTTTATTGGCCTGTGCAGGATTTACGGCATAAAAGACGCATATAAGGTCTTTTTGCAAGGGGACTTCTCTGACCTTATTTATGAGTTAAACAAGGAGGGGGCGGATAAATTGGCGGAGTATAAGCAGCTCCTGATAGCGAGTGGACTGTATGTGCCAATGTCATGCAAACCTAAAATCATTCCGTTCCCACGCCGCACAGCGCCTATGTATGACATCGGAGCATCTGCCGGAACGGGGCAGTTTCTTGACAGTAATTCGTATGAAATGGTAGAAGTTCCCGAGTGTGTGCCGGACAGCGCCACGTTTGGGCTTCATGTATGCGGCGACAGCATGGAGCCTTCCTTGTTCGATGGTGAAGAGATATGGGTGCATCAACAGCCGACGCTTGAAAATGGCGATATAGGCATATTTCTTCTTGATGGCGATGCCTATGTAAAAGAGTTCCGTGTAACGAACCAAGGCACGTTCCTCGTTTCACATAACCCTGCATATAAGCCGAAGCAGATTACAGAGTATAGTGAAACGAGGATTTACGGGAAAGTTATTTATCCGATCCGCTGACATTTTAGGAAGCACGACGGTTAGCAGGATAGAGCGGCTAAGGTCTTATTGATATTGGCTAAAGCTAAATGAAAGGAGCGTGTAAAATGAAAAGAATGACAAGAAGAGAGCAGGCGGTATACGATTATGTTCTTCTGTTTCGGGCTAAGATGCGCTTTTCTCCCAGTATGCGTGAGATAGCTGAAGGGATAGGTCTTAATTCGGTATCCACGGTGCATAAGCACGTTCTTTCTTTAGTTAATAAGGGATGGTTCTTGCCTTACATAGGAAAAATCGTACAATTCTCCCCAATGAGGAGTTGCTTGACGAGGGGGCAAAATGAATCACAAAAAGGTTTACGTTGAAGTAACGGCCTCCTTCCGGCCGGATGGGGTCATTTTGCCCCGTGAAATAGTATGGGAGGATGGACGCCATTATGATATTGACCGCGTATCTGCTATCTGTCAATCGGCCTCTATGAAGGTCGGAGGGCAGGGCGACAGATACACCATAATTGTGAATGGCAAGCCTAAGTATCTTTTTTTCGAGCGCAACACAAGCCTCACCGGAAACAACATCGGGCGATGGTTTGTGGAGGGTCGGGCGCAGTGAGTATCGTGGAAGCAATAGTAAAGATGTATAAAGGGGGCTTGCGTTAAAATTGAGCGTAAAACGCTCACAATGCAAAAAGAAGATTTTCCGACGGTAACGTTTTCTAACGCAAATGAGCCGCTCGGTAATGAGCGGCTCTACTCTTGTCTGATAGCTATTGCATCACCTTTGCCATGAGGCTTTCATAGCTGTCGACCACATCATATTTCACCGTTTCGGTACTGATTACCTTGAAATGCTCCCTTGCACATTTTATTTTTGCCTCCTCAATCAAGCGAAGCTGCATGGAGGACATGGCGCCTTTCGTTTCTGCTACAAAATATATATGCTTGACCATGCCCTCATGGAAGGCGATCGCCCAATCGGGATTATATTTGCCGACAGGCGTTGAAATAAAGAAGCCCCTGGGCAGCTTTACATACACGGCAACCTCCTTGCTTGTATCAAGCTCGGCAGCAAAGTCCCTTTCGTTGGTTGAATCATAGAGAATATAGTCATATAGGTGCTTATGCGCTTCAATAGCGTTGTATCCCAAACGCCCCTTCATGGTCGGCTCGGTGAAGATGTCTGTATCATACCAGTCGTGCTCCGACAGGGATGCGGCATCGTCGCGGCAATGCTGCATGAAAACGCACGAGCGCATGACCCGGTCGATGCCTTTCTCCGTACCGCTCTTTCTCTCAACAGGGACAAGGTCTGCCTCCGGCAATACATCCGACAGCTGATCCTGCGTGTATTTGCGTTCGGGATGGAAGCTGACGCAGGTAACCTCCACGGGAGTATCCTTCTTGCAGTGCATAAAACCGGGAAGGCGCATGACCCTCGACTCATTCACGCACATCGGATCGCCATCAAAGTGCTTTACAAGCTGCGTCTGTATCATGCGGAAACGCTCCACTTTGGCGGTCGAATTCATGAACCAGTACAGAGAGCCGATTTTGAAACGTAAAAATGGCCAGATGACTATGAAACCTTACGTTTCAAAATCATCCGGCCATTTGGTAGTTCGCAATCGACTCCGTTGCTCGGTATGAAATTATTGGTTATATGATGCTGCTGTTTTCAAAGAGTCCTTGTTGCACCATATCCTTACTATGTTGTGGCATTGAGGGCATTTCATTTCGATGAAAATCTTTTCCTTGGGGATTTCCGAAATGTCACAAGCCCGCTTACCACAACGTGGACATTTAAGTGGTTTTGACTTTCTCTCCATTTACACTCCTTTCTTTATAACCGTTAGCTTTACAGCTAACACTATGGGTAAAAAATATATAGCGATACACCGCCATATACTTTTAGAACGGCATTTTTGCGTGTTCTTCAATCATTTCAAGCCCCTTCAAACGATAGAAGGCGGCTTCCTTAGAAACATTAAATGTATCACTGATTTGCTCCATCGCAGAGATAATCCATCCCTCTGTACGTTTATACGGTCTTCCAGCAAGAAGAATTTTTACTGCATTTCTGGGCATTAGCACAGCGGCAGAAAATCTGTTAGCCTGTTGCTCAACTCGTTCCGCATCAGTCAAAGAGCGAAAACCGCTAAAATCTCTTCCAGACACCTTAAAATCCGAACGGCAGCGTACATAAATCCCTGTGTCATCTCTTTCATTTGAACCAATCGTGTTTAGAAAGTATGAGGGATGAAATACCCCGTGTCCTCCTCCGTGTCCGAGGGTAAAGCGGAGACGATGTTCTTGATCTTCGTTATCAAGACTTCCATCTATGACCACGGTTCCAGCTTCGACATGAGCGTAATCTGCACATTTATCTTACGGTATGTAAACAGGTAGATAATCCGTTGTCTGAAAGACGGTCGTTCCAAGATATACACCGCAATGCGACAGATACATAAACTCAATAGGCATTTTAAGATACTTTTCAACGAATCTCTCTATGTCTATTGGATGGGGATTAACAGGGATGTATGATCAAAGTCAACAGCCATACGTTCTCCCAAAGTATCTATATCCTCATTAGAGATAATCGGCATACCGCTACGGGAGTATTTCAATTCTGGTTTGAACATACTTATCCCTTTCGCCTCCTCAAATTGTCAACGAACCGCTGCCACTCTTCCTCGCCTGCGTCAAGGTCACGAGCTGTACGAAGTGCTGCACTGACATATTCATGCTCCATGATATAATCTGGCAAATCCGGCGGTATGGATTTTTTCTGCTTTCCGGCTGCATTGTAAAGTGCAGTTTTTTCGTCTTCGCTAAGATGAAGCACCGCCACCACTTTTTCAATACGTTCGGCCGTTAATGCAGACCGTCTTCCTTTCTCGACATCGCTTAGGAATGGCGCTGAAACGCCAATTCCCCTGGCAAGCTCTCTCAGTGTTACATCTTTCTGCTCTCTCAGATAGGTAAGCAACTCACTGAATGTTCTCTCGCCATTATCCATTGTGACACCTCCTGTTAATTAGTCTGTAAGCCGTAAGCCACACAGCTAACATTATTATATGGTCTTTTTTTTGTCAAAGTCAAGAGGAGCGCAAACACCAGAGGTGTAAAATTTTTATGAACGAAACGGTTAGGCTTCCCCAAAGGCATTGACATATACCTCAAAACCCATTATAATAATATGCGAACGCAAAACATAGTTTCATGATAAGTTTTTTGAATTATGCGTCTGCAAAGTGAAAGGAGCATGGAATGTCTACTGTTAGTTATAAAAAACTATGGAAACTCCTAATTGATAAAGATATGAAAAAGAAAGACCTTAGAGAAGTTACAGGCATCAGCACGGCATCAATGGCGAAGTTATCAAAAAATGAGAACCTAACAACTGATGTCCTCCTCCGAATATGCGATGCTCTAAAATGCGATATTTCAGACATAATGGAAATTTCGTTTGCTGGCGATGATCAATCCGATAACGAAGAAGATGAAAAGGTGTAATAAATAATGGCAAAGAAAAGAACTCTAAACACATTTCGAGGAAAATTTATTTGTGGTGACTGCGAGGCTATTCTAAAGACTATGCCTGACTTAAGCATAGACCTTGTCCTCACCTCACCTCCGTATGCAGATAAGCGAGATTATGGTGATGTTGATGGGACGATTCCACCAGACGAATATGTTGACTGGTTCATTCCAAAAGCAAAAGAAATCTACCGTGTCCTCAAGGAAGACGGCAGCTTTATTTTGAATATCAGTGACAAAGTTGTGGGCAACTATCAACATTTATATGTTTTTGAGCTTTTGCTGAAACTGTGTAAGGATGTTGGATTTCATCTTGTCCGGGACTATATTTGGTACAATCCGGCAACTCCTCCCAATGTTTACTCAAGAGGTGGTTACGGAAGAACGAAAAAATCACACGAGTATTGCTTTTGGTTGGCAAAAGGCGATTCTTGGGAATTCAATATGGACCCTATAAGGAAACCTTACAGCAAAGATATGCAGAAGTATCTCCAAGGGAAAGGCAAAGGGGACAGAAACCAAAATACCCGTCCAAGCACACATAATTTTGATTGTGAGAAAACATGGACGGATAATGGCGGCTCCGATCCCGGAACTGTTATTGAAATAGCAAACACAAGCAGCAATGACTATTTCATGAAGCTTTGTAAGGAACACGGAATCGGTCACCCCGCAAGGTTTCCCGAAAAGCTCGCTGAATTCTTTATTTTATCTGGAAGCGCCGAGGGAGATGTTGTTCTTGACCCATTTTCCGGTTCCGGCACTACTGCTGCTGTAGCGCAGAGGCTCAACCGTGTCTGGATTGGAATCGATGCAAACTCAGACTATTGTAGGCTTGCGTCGCTGCGATTGGAATATGAAAAAAACTTACGCGAAGAGGACGAGAATGATGCTACAGGAGATCAATAAAAACAAATACAGCGTCCAGCAAATCGATGGTGCTGAAGGAATGCTTCTGTTGCCTGACAAATCAATAAAACTCGTTTATGGCTCACCTCCATATCCAAACGCCGAACGTGAATATGGAGTATGGCGTTCGTCTGAATACATTGATAAAATGACGCCGTTTCTTGACGCCGCTTGCCTTAAACTCCGTGACGATGGCTTCATCGTGATAAATGTCAAAGCAAACAGAGAAAAATCCACAGCTAAAGTGGCATCAAAGCGATCTTTGATAATAGAAAAACTCGCAATAGAAATGGAAGAGACATGGGGACTTCATTGTGTTGATATAGAGATTTGGATAAAGGAAAACCCTGCCCCCACTGGATTGCGTGTAGCCTGTCAGGACGCTTATGAACAGAACCTATGGTTCTCAAAATCTCCAAAATGGAGCATAAACCTTGATGCGATTCGCAGACCATATGAGTCGCATAGTGTTCAGACATACGAGTCATATGAATACAAACCACGGTCAAATGGAAATACCTACGTGCGCAAAAACAAAAGAATTGCTCCGAATCCTGTCGGTGCATTACCAAAAAACATTATTAGCGGCGGAGTCTCGGCTCGTATAGATGACCACCCTGCAACACAGCCATTATATCTGCCGGAGAAATACATCAAGGCTACAACAGAGGAAAACGATCTGGTCGTTGATCCTTGGATGGGAAGCGGTACAACAGGATATGCTGCGCTTTCTCTTGGACGCCATTTTGCAGGATTTGATGTTGTAGAAGAATATGTAGCGCAGGCGAACTCTCGACTTCGCTCTATTGCTGGAGGAAATGATGATGGCAAAGGACAAGAGGCTTAGTAAACAAGCATTGAATACCATTTTTGTTGAAGGGCTTGGCGATCATGTGATTTGGCACAGCGATACATCCTCCTCTCCTCTTCTTGTGGATATGCAGCCCAGAAATTTACGCTTACGTGTATATCTTTGGAACTGCACAAATCCACCTGGTGGTCGTGCGTTAGATGAATACAAAATACAAGTGATACTCCCCGGTCAGCAACGCGGGGAACGCGGGCAACTTGATTACTCCGATGGACGGTTGCCAATTATAGGCGCATTGGTTAGAGACGGAGAAGATGTTTCATTCGCTTTCTGGGACGCAGATAAGCATAACGATTTTGCATATAGCGGAAATATGCAAGTTAAAGCAGATGTGATTGTTGAATCCCTTTGTACGAAGGTATCTGAAACGGTCAGAAACAATAATGAAAGGATCGTCTGTGCACGACCGCAATACCTGTATGATGCAATCATTCGCCGTATGGATATAATGCATGAAGAGTTGCTTGGAGGCTGATTATGGGACTTAAGGAACAGGTTTATTTAACCTCATATAATAAAGCCGAGCATGATATAGCCGAAATGTTTTATCTTCCTTGCATGAGGAACTCAAACCATTACGATAGAATCTCTGGTTATTTTGGAAGCACAATCTACATTATTGCCTGGGATGCTTTACGGGAGTTTATCGAGAACAATGGTAAGATGCGATTAATATGCTCGCCGTATGTATCTGATGAAGATGCCTCTGCATTAGCCAATGGCTATTCTGCTAAAAATGATGAACTGCTTGCAGAATCGCTTGCAAGAGAAGTGCAGGCTTTATTTGATGACCCATTTTTAACCGCTCCAGCAAAATTGCTGGCATATATGATTTCAAAAGGTATTATCGATGTAAAAATCGCTGTACCTACTGGCAGTGAGTCACCGAACGCAAGGAGACTGTTCCATGATAAGGTTGGCATTTTCACGGATTCCGAAAGTAATAAAGTAGGCTTCCGCGGTTCAATGAACGAAACATACAAAGGACTATCTTCTGATGGGAACATGGAATCCATTGATGTGTTCCCAAACTGGCTTGATAGCCGCGATGCGGAACGAGTTGATGACGCCTCGGTCTTTTTTGAAAAACTATGGTCAGAATCCGTTTCTGGCATTATTGTGTACCAATTTCCGAATGCTTCTAAAGAAATACTGCGGACGAAATCCGAGGGAGTAAAATGGCACGAATTGCTGGACGAAATCCATGTCGAAGAAAGCAAGGCGAAAAAATGGAAGCCCAGTAACCATATCGGTAGCAGGACTCCTCGTCCTCATCAAGTAAACGCACTCGAAACATGGGTAAAGAATAATCGCCGAGGTATTTTTGAACACGCCACGGGTAGCGGAAAAACTTTCACTGCTATGTGTGCAATCCATGATGCTTTTAAGAGAAATGAAGTCGTGCTGGTTTTGGTTCCGTCAAGAGACCTACTAAAACAATGGGATCGAGAATTAAGAGAAACCTTGCTCGAAGATAAAATATACTATTTGCTTTGTGGAGATAACAATAACGAGTGGAAAAAAACTGGCACCTTATCGTCCTGGACAAGTGATGGTGGTTCAACCCATCGCATTATCCTTGCAACTATGGATACTGCCTGCTCAGAAGATTTTATAAAAAATGTATCGCAAGGCAAGCATCTTTTTGTCGTAGCTGACGAAGTACATAGATTGGGAAGTCCCCGGAGACGAAATGCGTTGAATATAGATGCAGGCGCAAGATTGGGCTTATCTGCTACGCCACGCAGATATGGTGACCCCGAAGGAACAGCGGCACTCTTTGATTATTTTGGTGGTCTTGTACCACCACCTTATACATTGGATGACGCAATAAAAAGCGGCGTTTTAACAAAGTATTTTTATAACCCGCTGACCATTACCCTTACTCAAAAGGAGCAGGAAGAATGGAATGATGTAACAAAACAGATAAGCCAGCTTATGGCTCGTATGAAATCCAACGGAAATGCAGATACAAGCATTACTTCCAATACTCGCTTGAAGCAATTATTGATTAACAGAGCGCGTATTGTTAAAAACGCTTCCGGTAAAGTCCCGCTGGCTATTAATCTCTTGCTTAGAGAATATGTGGGAGGTCAAAGCTGGATTATCTATTGCGATAATATTACGCAGTTGAAGAAGGTATTAAACGGAGCGATTGATGCTGGCTTTGATGCATTTGAATACTATGCAGATATGGAAGGTGATAGAGATGAGACGCTACGCTATTTTTCAAAGAACGGTGGTGTCCTGGTCTCAATTAAATGCCTGGATGAAGGTGTCGATATCCCTTCTACCACACACGCTCTTATTCTCGCGTCTTCACAGAATCCAAGAGAATTCATTCAGCGTAGAGGTAGAATCCTAAGAAACTCACCGGGTAAGCTCTTCGCCCATCTTTATGATGCAATTACTGTTCCAGTAGTCGAAAAAGAAGAAACGCCAAAGTCTATGTCGATTATTATCGGCGAATTATCAAGAGCTATCGAGTTTGGCTTAGGCGCAGAAAACCCCGCCTGCGTTACTGATTTGAAAAACATAGCCGTTGATTACCAAATCGACTATAACAGCTTACAAAACACCGGAATAGAGGAGGATGATGACAATGACTAACATCGAAATCAATGAACTGATTTCCGTATTGGAAAAGATCAGAGCCGAGCAGCATCCCGAAATACCTGCATCGTTGATTCAAGAAATCGTAAATGCGGAATTTTCATCTCAAGATGACAGGACAAAAGCAAGGCATGATACACAGAAAGTCATAGACGATTTTCTGAAAACAGTAACCGTTTGATAAGGAGGGCTGTTCGTTATGCTGAAATTTACAAGTATGACCATCAACAATTTTGGTCCCTATGAGGGTGAGCAAACAATAGACTTCGGTGACGGTGATGGCGTTACCCTTATTTGGGGAGACAATGGGCATGGTAAAACCACGCTCTTGAATCTCTTCCGTTATGCCTTGTTCGGAAGATTCCAATACCGCCATGAAACGGTAGATGATATTCTAAAACTCGTAAACCGTGAAGGAATGAAAGCGGGCAAATACGACTTTAAGGTTGTATTGAAAATGCTTCACGATGGAAAGAAATATGAACTCACTCGCCAATATAGCGTTCGTGCTGGTGTAACTGTTCCGTCCAAGAACGATGACTATGTTCAGGATGTTTTTCTGAAGGTAGATGGGCATTTCCCGCCCAACAAAGAGCATGAACTTGCAATGATAATGCCGGAGGAAGTCTCTCGTTTTTTCCTGTTTGACGGCGAATTGCTGCAGGAATACGAAGAGCTTGTAAAGGATGAGACATCTGTCGGTGAAAAAATCAAGAAATCCATAGAGTCGATTTTAGGTGTTCCTATTCTGACAAGTGCTGCAAACGACACTTCGTTTGTACTTGGAGAATACCGGAAGGAGCAAACGAAAGCGGCTCAAGCAAATAAGCAGACAGAAAAATATGCTGCACAGATTGAATCGGAAACTGCCAAGAAGGACGAGCAAACCAAAGAACTGACGCGACTTCAAGTAGCATACAAGGAAGAGCAAAATCTTAGAGCAAAACTTGAGGACGAAGGAAAACAGAATGAACATCTAAGAGCGTTGATCCGAGACAAGGAACATTTGGAGGGCGATATTGCCGCAAAAGAAGCTACTCGCGATGGTCTTTTGCAGTCAATTGTTGTTGCGACAAAAGATATCTGGAGATATGTGATTGGAAAACAAACCTCTGAAATTCTGTCTCAGGTGAGATCTGAATTATCTTCACTTCAGCAAAAGCACAGTACACATGAGTCGGCTGCACGACTGATAAGCTACATTCAGCGCATCGTAGAAACGCATCATTGTGAATGTTGTGACCAGGATGTAGACGAGGCTCATGTATCTGCACTAAGAAAACGACTTAAAGAAGAATCGGGAGAATTTGGTGGACTGTCTCCCGAAGAAACCGAACGCATGAAAGTTCTTCAAGTTCGACAGGCATCTTTGGAAAGTATGCAAAGTACTACAGATGCCCAGGTTCTGAAAGTTTATGAAGACCAGCTGGCCGATCTCTTAGTACAGATTGACGATGCAAAAGGTCAACTCAAAGATAAGCGAGACGAGATTAGCCGTTACGGAAATGTAAGTGACCTTACCGCTGCTGCAAAAGAGAATGCACAGAGCTTGGCTAAGTGCTACTCGAAGATTGAAAATCTCAAGGAGGGAATTCAGACAACTAAGGACAAAATAAAAGAGGCAGACATCGCCTTGGCAAGCCTTGAAGAAAAAGTTCGTAAAGCTGGCACCTCTGATGCAGATTTGAATCTTGCAGTGAAAAAAGTTGAAATCTGTGCGGCACTCCATCAGCTGTTTAACGATGGTATCGCTGCTTATCGTGACAAACTGAAAACAGAGGTTGAACAAGATGCTACGGAGCTTTTCTGCAACATTAGCAGCGATCCTGACTATACTGCATTGAAGATCAACGACAACTACGGTCTCTCCATCCAGCACCGTTCCGGCGAAATAATACCGTTCCGTTCCGCTGGCTTTGAGCATATTGTGGCTCTATCGCTGATCGGTGCTTTACACAAAAATGCGCCCTTAAGTGGTCCCATTATAATGGACTCTCCTTTTGGACGTCTCGACCCAACCCACAAGAAAAACATAACGAAGGCTCTGCCATTGATGTCCGATCAGATTATTCTCCTGGTGTATACTGATGAGATTGATGAGCAGACCGCCAGACAAGTTTTAGGAAGCATCCTCAAAAAAGAGTATCGTTTGAGAAAGTATGGTTCTTTCCATACAGCAATAGAACTGCAATAACCGGAGGTGACAGATATGAACGATATAACAAATTTCCGCTTATCAAAAGCTGCTAACGATGTGGCTGACAAACTGGTTGCAACAGGAAAATTTGACCACGGAACATCTGCCGCCAAATTCGCATTTGCGTATGCTGTAAAGAATTTCTACGGAAAATTCGACCCCTCCACATACGCTGTCTCCGACAGCAATGGCAGCAATTATAGTGTCGGTTCGTTTGATGACCTTGCTCCGTATGTGAAGGTCTTATATCCCGATATAGACACTCCGTATATTTATGTTCGTGCTTTAATTGTATTTGGCCTTATTGAGATTGGCAAAGTCATAGATTCCGGTGGTATGCCGAAAATTTACTCTCTTTGCGAATGATTTCAATGTTTTTACATCCATCTGATGAAGATAAAATCTTAGGAGGTGAACGCTGATGAGCGATTATAAACCGCCGTTTCACATGACGGATAAAATGACATCCCTGATTGCGGAAATCAGCGAACAGGTCGGACGCATCACGGTTCTGCAGGAAGGAACGATCAGCCCGCACCTGCGGCGCGAGAACCGCATCCGGACGATCCATTCCTCTCTTGCGATTGAGCATAACTCGCTCTCATTGGAACAGGTGACGGCGATCCTCGACGGCAAGCGCGTCCTCGGCAATCCGAATGAAATCAAAGAGGTACAGAACGCCTACGAAGCATATGAGCTTATGCTGCGCTTAGATCCGTCCTCCGTGGACGATCTCTTGAAAGCGCATAAGCTGATGATGAACGAGCTTGTGCCGGAGAACGGCAAATTCCGCTCTGGCGGCGTAGGTGTGTTTGATGGTGAGGTGCTGATTCACATGGCTCCTCCGGCAGAATTTGTGCCGGAACATATCCATAACCTGTTTGCCTGGTATCAAACATCGGAGCTTCATACGCTTATCAAGAGTGCAGTCTTTCACTATGAATTTGAATTCATCCATCCTTTTGCAGACGGCAACGGTCGCATGGGACGCATGTGGCACAGTCTCCTGCTTGGCAAATGGAAGGAACTGTTCTTCTGGCTTCCGATTGAGGAACTCATTCAGTCACGTCAGAAAGAATACTACGATGCCCTTGGTGAAGCGGACAAACAGGCGGACAGTGCAGGCTTTGTGGAATTGATGCTTGAAATTATCAGAGACAGTCTGAAAGAAGTGACGGTTGTTGGTCGCTCCACCGACCAAGATAGCGACCAAGTGACCGACCAAGATAAAACGCCGCTCGAGCGTCTGCTCTCCGCTCTCGGCGATGACACGCTCTCCGCTGCGGAACTTATGGAGCGGCTCGGTCTTTCACACAGGCCGACCTTCCGTAAAAACTATTTGAATCCGGCTCTGGAGCATAATCTGATTGAACGCACGATTCCCGACAAGCCGAACAGCAGGAATCAGAAATATCGGAAATGCAAATAAAATTCTTGAGTGTCAGCAATGGCACTCATTTTTTATTTCCAAACCGTGCAGCAATATAGCATTCATTGCTGCAGTATTTTCTGCGCTTGTCCCCATAAACCGTTATGACTTTTCCACAGTGCTGGCAAGTGATCTCGTATTGATGAAACCGCCCATGTTCTCGTTTGTGACATTTGATTTGAATGTTACTTTGCGTCTGATCCACTCGGCGCACTCTTTGGCAATCGCCTTTTGTGAAAGCTCGTTGCGGAGCTTGATTTCAAATTCGGTTCCATATAAGCTACGTTCACGCGAAAGGCGAGGGATATAGAATTCGCGCTTTTCTTTTGGGGCTTTCTCGGTAGTGAAGGAAGGAGAGGTGAAGATGAAACGCAGATCCTTGACGCCTTCAAGCTGCTTTTTCAGTTCTTTATATGCGTATATGGAGAAGCAAGCCGCAGCAATGGATATGCGGCTTTTGCCCGTGGCTTTCTCAGCTATGTCATCTCTGACAACTTTTGTAATATTGTCAAATATCTCCATTACATCCTCCATAGCCCGCCGATAAAGCCCTCCAACGTAAGAATATCAAATACGCTGTCCGTTAAGCAGGACGCATTCAAAGCAGAACTCTATGTCATGCTCCCTGCAATACTCTTTTAGCAGATGCAGAGCAATCTTCGATGGAATCTGCGAACCCTGCTCCCAACGATTGATTGTTGCTCGGCTAACGCCCAAGAGCTTCGCAAAGGCATCTTGCGACAGTTGTGAATCTATGCGTATCTTCTTGATTTCATCAGGAAATGACATATATTTCACCTCATTTACCATTATAACGCACGCTACATTCTTTTTCAAGGAGAAATATTGTTTAGAATACCGAATTATTGAGGCTTTCGGCTTATTTCAACTTCGCCGTCACAATGCACTTCCCGGGCGCATGGCCGCTGTACTGAAATGGGTAACAGGTCACAAGAACGAGCGTTTTCCCCTCCGTTGCGGGGAGCGTCCAGTTTGAAGTGCTTTCAAATATGGTTATGTCGGTAATCGCGTAGGTGTAGACCGTTCCGTCTGCCATTGTCACCTTGATGCTGTCGCCAACCTCCGCGCCCTTCAACACCTTGAAATGATTGCGGTTGCGGTGTCCATAGATGGCGCACGTTCCCTCCGCCCCAGGCAGAGCAGAGGACGGTAGATAGCCCGGAGATTTTTCAAGCGTCTTTTCATCTACACCATAGCGCACGGGAATATCCTTGCCGCCGATTGTCAGTGTACAAAAGGTATCGGTCTGCTTGCCGCTTGAAGGTTTTGCGCTTGAAGTAGGACTTGCCGAGGGAAAGGCTGTCAGCGTTGCCGTTGACATGGGGATAGGCACGGGTGAGGGCGTGTTCGTGTCTCCCGCAATCTCGATCTTGAACACCTCCGGCGTCGTTGTCGGGTGCGAAATGTCTACGGTGTCGGCTGCGTGGTTTTTGCCTGTGACAAACGCAACAATGGCGAGCGCCACGACGATGACCGTAAGAACGGCAAGCGCCGCAATCTGTAAAGGGGAAAAGTGTTTCATGTTCTTTCTCACTTTCTGTTTTAGTTTGTGGGGCGACCAAAGCAAATCCATTCCCATTCGGAGCCGTTTTTGCCCCAATGCTTTCTGATCTGAACGGAGTTGTTGCCGCCCGTGCTGTCGATAAGAAACTCGCCGTTGATGTAGATGGCGACGTGGTGAATCTGCATCCATCTCTTACAGCGTCCGTTGCCGCATCGCCTGTGGTCTGTGCAGTAGCCCTCGCCGCGCCTTGCGTCCTTGCGTGCAAAGAAGATGATGTCGCCCGATTGTAGCTGCGACGAGTCGGTGAACAGTACGCCCATCTCTTGGCACTTTTTCGCCATCGAAGCGGAGTTCAGACCGTTTATGGAGGACAGCCTACAATCGCGGTATGCTGCGCGTACCAAGCCGGAGCAATCCATACTTGCATAGCTGCGCCCGATATATCGCTTTGCCGCCTGCACGATTTGAGCGCCAACCTCGCTGTCGGGGAGGTCGGGGTTGATGTCAAGACCAAGCCCGTATTCGCCGCCGTCACCAAGCGTCTGTCCGCATAGCTCGGCAAACAGTGGGTAATACTCGGGGCGCATGATTTCCATGAGCATTTCCATCTGGCTCTCGTCAAAGCCGTATCTATCCGCGCCGTCGCGGTAGTCAAGGCTTGTTACCTCAATGTTGATATAAAGGGTAGTAGTGGTTTTTACTTTCGGCTTCCCGTCCTCGTCAAGCACGATTGCGCCGTACTCATCCACCTCAACTTCCTCCGCGGTTTCTGTTTCCGTTGTGACGGAAAAGTTGTTCATATCATAGAAGACCGTGCGGAGCTTTTCTATGTTTTTCGGCGTGACCGATATGACCTCCGCTGCGTCTTCGCCTGTGGTAGCGTAGACCGAGTACACACCAAGCACGTCCGCCCAATTCGATACGGAACTGTTCTCGTCCTCCATATCGCCCGTAAACAGAATTTCCACCACATCGGCGTCGGCGTTTGCGGTCAGTTCGTCAATTCGCGCTTGGATGGAAGCGGTAAACTCATCGTCAATAGAAACAATAGCGTCCGTCATGGGCGTACCGTCCGCACTCTCGTTGGAGGAAAACACGCCGAAGCATAAACACAGCACCACGGCGATCAACGCCACGACAACGATAATGACAACCGCCACCCAGCCTCCCGCCGCGATAGCCGCTATCAATGCCTTGACCGCTGCGGCGATCCATTTAATGACGGCTGCGATTGCTTTTGCCGCCGCCTTTGCTGCTGCCGCCGCTGCTTTGGCTGCTGCCTGTGCTGCCTTTGCCGCTGTCTGCGCCGCCTTTACTGCCGCCTGCGCCGCCTTTTGCGAGAGTTTTGCGGAAACCTCCGCTGTTTTGATTGCCGCCTTTTCTGTCGTTTTGACGGTATGCTTTGCTACCTTTACGCTCTGCTGCGAATTCTTGACGGCGGTGCGCGCCGAGGTCTTTACCGCTTTACGAGATGTCGATGCCGTGCGCTCGGCGGTCTGCGCCGACTTTGCGGTGTAGCGTGTGTTTCTTGCAGTCTGCCGCAAGGACCGCGCGTTTTGAATGACGCGCTCACGTCCGGCGCGATAAGCGTTGGTCTGATTGGCGGTACTGCCCCTTGTTGCGGCGGCACTGCTCTGCTGCGCCCTGCCGCCATTTGTCATCGAACGCGAAGGTGGGTTTCCCTGCTGTTCAAAGATGTCCTTGCTCCGCTTGGCCTTCTTTGCCTTTTGAATGATTCGCCTGCCCTGATAGGAAGCCTCGTCGCCCGCGCGGTGTACGGCTTCCTCGGCGGTCTGCTCGATGCGGTTTTCAGCATACTGTTCAGGCGATTCATCCTGCGGCTGCCGACGCTCGGCTGCCTCTTTCACCTTTTCTTTGGATTCAATAAGAGATTTGCGCGCAAGCTCTCTTGGGGCTCTTGCCGCATCCGTTAATATGCGCAGCGTCTTTTCAGACGATCTTGTTTTTATATCCTTCAACTTCACCGCTCCTTTCTCCCGAATATGTAAAAGGCAACCGCCGAAGCAATTTCACGATAATCAGCCGAGGACTTCCTGTCTGTATTGTATTTATTATGATTTATGATAGATTTGCATTTTCTTTTCGATTATTATTCGTCCGCAAATTGCAAGTGCAAGTTGGACACCTGCACGGTAGAAATTAGTTAATCAGAGCATCGGTCAGGAT
>ERZ773148.702-NODE-702-length-28807-cov-4.716715_pt1 | contig 28807 bp, 20 predicted proteins | sample MGYA00580846_ERZ773148 | MGnify/ENA primary metagenome ERZ773148 (study PRJEB29015, sample SAMEA2737879) | human gut metagenome | biome: human gut; feature: human-associated habitat; material: faeces | place: China | collected 2012 ... | reverse complement strand
TAAAAAACTGACTCCCACTTTTTTTAGGTGTGTCCTAAAAATGGGAGTCAGTTCAAAGTTCTCCTTTTTTGTTTCTGAGATAGTGGCAAGAGCAAATTTTCTCAGTCAGTCGCTACATAAATTTCTTCATATAACCTCTGAGCTTTTTGCAGTAATGGTTCTTTCTTTTTCCAGAAAGAATTTTTGCCAGTACTGAATATTTAACCAGCTTTACCACAGATATTGAATCAAAATTCTCATGTCCTTTCGATGAAGAAAGAATTTCCATCATCTCGTAATAATTATGAGTTCCATAATGATCAAAGAGACAGGCACTGAGATTCCGGTATCTAAGAAAAGCATTCCCGTAGTAAACCTCTCCAACCGTTGACGGACTCGCTACTAACGGATAAAAACCATCATTCTGCGCCGCATAGGCCCAGATACGCTCTATACCATGCAACAATGTACCGTCAGGACCGAGAGGTTCTGCCGGCATTTCTTCATATATCCAATGATGAGAAAGAATTGTCCTTGCTGCCTCTTTTTTGATCCAAAATACAGATCCGAAAGGAGCACTAATTCCTTCTTCATCAAAGGGAACTTTGATTCCCAACATTTTCCACAGCCGCTCAAAAATAAGCTTATCGGGACCCATTTCATTTCCAACTACTGTAAAAGGTCCAAAATTGGGCGGAGGGGGAAAAATCATCCCCAAAGACTTATTCTTATAAAGAAGACTGATGCAATTATTGACATAGTCTTTTGAAAACAAAACTCCATCCCAACATAGCTTGTCGAAAGCCTGACCAATCTGATGTGCTATCTGAGGAGATTTTTTGTCTTTAACGCAGCAAATATAGTCGTATTTATCAAATATATCCCGCCCTGCAATACAATAAGCCGCAAAATCACGGCCTTGGTTTTCCTTTAACCTATACTCAACATCAAGATCATAATTACAGAAGACTTTCTTATAGGCCTCCAGCGTTTCCTCTTGGGCAGATATCAAACAAATATGTGTTTTATCAGGAAGATTTAAAATATATGGCAAATACCTGTCAACGTAGTCAGGATAATAAGCGAAAAATATTGCCGCTATCTTCTTTTCACTTGTTATAGCGGACACATCACTGCTATTGTTATCCGATATTATTTTGTTGAAATGAATATTATTATTTAGCAAGCTCAATCTATTAGTAGCCAGCAGATCCTCAAAAATCTCTTCAACTGGATAATTTATTGCTTTCAGCTTCTCCAGGATCAAACGCGGAATCTCTCCTCCCCCAGTTTTGGTCCATTCATCCTCAGGGAAATTGAACAGTTTCCTCTTTACCAAAGGATATCTTTCTTTCAAAAAATCATACGCATGAAAGAAACTGGGATTATCTGTGTCTTCAGTTTTGAATACTGCATCATACGTCAACCCAAAGGAAGACAAAGCTTCTGTAAACTGAGTTTCGTGTGTATAGACCTCTTCCAAAAAACTGTCTGAATATTTAAGCCTATCCCAATAAGACTTAAAGGAATCGGACAGTAAAACTTTTTGTCTCAGCACAATAAAGAATGACTGAAGGTGTTTTCTAACATAAGAGTCAGGATTATCAGGTATTAGCTGAGCTTTTTTGTCCTCCTGATGCAGAGTAAGTCCCCAGAAATCACAGGAATTGCCTTCCATTTTTTGGAAACTTTCAGAGAACGGATACACCGGACCATAGCAGCTGCAGTTTGTCAGAATCAGCTCATCAAACCGTCGGACCTCATTCCATCCAAGATAATCGAAAGCTGCCTTCCATGCGCCAAAATCAATTCCTCGATTCTCACGCTGCAGAACATCCACGCCAAGACGCTCAAGCGTCTCTTTTCCTTCCGTGGACAAATTCCCGTTGGCGATAACAATAATCCTGTCAGCAACCTCCTGAAGTCCCTTCAGATACGTCAGAACATATTTTCTGACAATTCCATTTTTTCCCAAAAGGTATAAAAGGCTAATCGTTTCATAACGGGCTCTAAGATATTTTCAATTTTCTGACTTGCGGCCGATAAATAAAAACGGATGCACAGACAGGTGAAGGGATTTTACTGCAGATAACAAAAGTCGTTGGCAAGGAGAAAATACTTAATTGGCGTAAATATTTAACCTATTGATTAATAATATATTTATATCGCATTATTTACCAAACTTAAATATTTATCTTTATACCGAATGGATATTAAAAAACCGCCGTTCGGGGCGGCGGTTTTCATCTGAATTAAATGTCTGATGTCACTCAGGCATCTTCTCTCAGTCTGTTCTCAGCCTCCCGCGACAGCTTCTTACCAAACTCAACACCCGGCTGATCAAACGGATTGAGACCAAAAAGCGTTCCCAACATCGTGATCTTATGCTCATACATCGCCATCAGGGCTCCCAGCGTCTTAGGTGTAAGGTCACTGATGCTGATCGTCGTGACGCCGTTAAACCACGGCATAGAGGGATCACGGGTCACAAGAGCTTCCGCCTGAGCCCTGGCATTTGCGATCATGACACGATGAAGCTCTTCATGGCTATGCCCCGGCTTCTCGCAGGAAATCAGGTCAATACTCGTTCTCCCGGTCCCTTCACGCAGCCACTGATAGAAAGAATGCTGAGACTCGTCACCGTGTCCGCCCCAGACAGCCTGTCCCGTATTGCCAACAATCACTGTACCGTCCGCCCGGGTAGTCTTGCCGAGACTCTCCATCTCAAGCTGCTGCTCCCAGGAAACAAAGATTCTCAGGCGCTCGTCATACGGCAGCACACACTGAAGCGTGATATTAAGTCTCGTGGCATTCCAAAAAGCAATCAGGGCAAGCAGTGCGGAAATGTTTTCGGCCACCGGGGCATCGTAGACATAGCGATCCATCTCATAGGCACCCGACAGGAACTGATTAAAAACATCGGTGCCAAGAGCAATCATATCGGGGATACCGATGCTACCCCACACAGAAAACCGACCGCCAACCCAGTCCCACAGCGGATATAAGTTCTCCACCGGAATCCGAAGATCCTTATACGCATCAGGATTAGCAGAGACCGCGATAACGTGTCTATCCCGGGAGCTTCCGGTAATTCCTGCTGCCGCAAGCCACTCATCAACGACCGACGCGTTGACCAGTGTCTCCCTTGTGTGAAAACTCTTGCTGGATACAACGACGAGCGTGCGGAAAGGATCAAGACCATAAAGAATCCGGTCCAGCTGGACTCCGTCAACACCTGACAGGAAATGAACCTTGATTGGCTGCGGCAGCCCCATCAAAGCGTGATAGACCGCGCGAGGACCAACTTCAGAGCCGCCGATACCAATATTGATGACATCCGTGATCGTGTCTCCGCGGCATCCTGTCCATTTGCCGGATCTCACAGACTCCGCGAAAGCATAGGCCCGATCCCGCGCCTCTTTGACCTCATCAAAATGAGGCGACGCAGGATCCTGTGAGCGAAGCGATGTGTGAAGAGCGGCCCGGTTCTCTGACTTGTTCACGATTTCGCCCTGAACCATAGCGTGATGGGCTTCCATCAGACCAAGGCCATTTGCAAAATCAACCAGTCTGGCGAGATCGTCCTGCGTCAGCCTCTGGCGGCTGAAATCCACCCGCAGTCCGCACGCTTCAAAAGCAGTGACTCCATCCCCGTCACGAAGGAACGGTAGGAGCGGCTGAGCAAATTTTCTTGGGCTATTCATCTTTTTCTCTGAACAGTTTCATCAATATGAATCACGTAACGGTCATTGTACCGGGTTGGCATATGGTTTTCACCTAAATAAGCCTACCTGTCCGATAGAGAAAAAGCTAATTGTTCAGCCTGTTTTATTTCTTCAAAAGTATTGCAGTTATCAAAGGCAGAGATATCAGGAAAAACAGCTGTCGCTGCACCGATTTCCTTAAACCACTGCCGTACCCGATGATTGCCGGCTGCGTTGTAGGCCTCAAGCTCAGGAAAGAGATCTGCCCTGACACAGGCAAACGTGGGCTGGAGTTCTCCGCGGGCTTCCGCTATTGCAGCTCTGGCACCCGCAGCATTTGCAGCGAAAATCAGCTTCTCGGTGAGATCCGACGGGAAAAAGGGACAGTCACAGGGAACCGTGAAAAGCCAGGTTTCTTTCCTGGATTCCTCAGGAAGACTCGCAATCGCCGCCTCAAGCCCTGCCAGAGGCCCCGGAAAAGAGTCCGTACGGTCCGGAATGAGTTCAGTATCAGAAGGAAGAACCTTCCGGTATTCGTCAAACGACCGATTGGCGCTCACCAGAATCCTGTCGACCTGAGGTGAAAGACGACGATAGGCACGAAGCGCCAGCGGCTCTCCCTGAAAAGGAACAAGCCCCTTATCTGCCCCGCCCAGCCGTGTGGCGCGGCCCCCCGCAAGAATCAATCCAATCCGCATCATTTCTTGTGGTGCTTCTTCTTCAGCTTATTTTTGGCTTTCTTAAGTTTGGACTTCTTTTTTCTATTGGCTTTCTTCCGTCTCCAGGCCTTGATCGCCGTTTCCGGAACACCATCCTTCACTTCACCGCCAATCGGATCCGTCCACAGAATCTCAATCGGAGAATTAAGCGCCTTAGCGATGCTTTTCGCCATCCGCTCGAGGCAGTCCCGTTCAATTGGGCTTGGCGAATCGGATTCGACCCGTACAGTCAATCCCTTCTCGCTTCTCTGAAGCGTAACCCCGGTAACCGCCGACCTATGGCTCTTATCAAGACCTACCGCCAGACGAAGGAAAATGCCGGCCTGAGCTGCCTTTTTCCAGTCGTCATCTGAAAGACGGATGAAAAAAGGATGCGATTTGCCGTAATACTTGCTGCTATAGATGATCGCCGCGAGGAGATGCGTTTCGCGCTGCGTAAAGCCGAGGAGATCAGAATTCGCGACGATATAAGCGCTGTGCTGCCGCTGCCTGAGATAAGAAATGGAAATGCCGGTTTCCTGAAGCCAGGACGCGTATCCCAGCAGTGCCCCCCACTCTTTTGGCAGATCAGTGAGTCCGAGCTCCCGCGCCTGAGAAAACAGACTGCGGGAAAGGAACGAGACCTGCTTCGCGTGACGCACATCGATCTGGAAAGTCTTGGCAAGGCTCTTCACAGCATGGCCTCGCTGCTTCGACTCCACAGCCCGCCCCGGAATCAGTCCTTCTGTCTCAAGATACTGAATGAGAACCCCATCCCGGAGTCCGCGATCAGTGATCGAAATCTGATTGAATCCGAGCTCCTCCATCGCCGTGAGGAAAATCGCGGCACCTGGAATAATGACGCCAACCCGCTTCTGATTCATGCCAGGAAGCGCCGCGCGCTCGGCGGCTGTTGAACTGCAGATCTTATCGACAACAGCCCGGACTTCATCGATTGTGATAACCGTGGTGTCGGATGACACAGAGGTCTGTTCCGCGGTACGCATGGATAAAGCGAGACTCGCGATCGCGCCGGCCGTTCCGGAACTTGCGATCAGCTCACGGGGCTTCTTTGCCAGAAGCCGTTTGAACGGCATCACAGACTTATCGCGGACATAGTCCTGGACTTCACGGAACTTCGCCTTCGGCACGGCATCGGGAAAATCTCTGAAAAAGAGATCCGCGAGACGCACACAGCCAACACGGAGTGACTCTGCCGCGAGCAGCTCCCCTTCCCGCGACACAGAGAACTCCGTGCTGCCGCCGCCGATATCCATATAAGCGCGCGGATAGTCGGCTCTGGGAAGAGAGGCTTCAACCCCCATCGTGATCAGACGGGCTTCTTCCGGTCCTGAAATCACACTGAAATCGATTCCGGTCTCAGCCTTGACCCGTTCCGTGAATTCTTTTCCGTTTTCCGCCTCACGGACAGAGGCTGTAGCGACCGCCACTACCTTGCTCACACCGTAGGAGCGGCACGTTCTCGCAAAGGTCTTCAGTACCGAAATCGTGCGCTCAATTGCCTGCGGCTGCAGCGCCTGATTTTCGAACGCCCCTTCGCCAAGCCTCACCATCGACTTGACGCAGTTCAGAACCTGAATCCTCCCATCTCCGCCAACCTGACTCACCAGAAGTCTGAGCGAGTTGCTTCCCAGATCGATCACCGCAACACGCCGGGCACCTTCAGGAAGTGGTACCTGTGAATCTTGTTCAGACGCATCAGCCGCGTCCGGCAGCTCCAGATAGGAGGATGGTTTCATACTTTTTTTCCTTTTTTCAGGACCCGTACTTTTCGCTCATCAGCGCCTGGGCATCAACGAGAGGCTTGCCTTCGGCAGGGAGGATGCGTTCATACTCATCCCCTTCAAGCTTCCAGGTACGGGCGTTATCCGCGAGCTGAAGCTTCAGCACTTCGTTCGCGATACGCTCCTTCAGGGCTTCATCGAGCACCGGTGTCACTACTTCGATACGGCGATCGAGGTTGCGGCCCATAAGGTCAGCCGATCCCATGTAGCATAAGCTCTTCTCGGTATCCTCAAGAGGTCCGAACCAGTACACACGGGCATGCTCAAGGAACTTGCCGAGAATCGCGCGCACGGTGATGTTGTCGGAAATCCCCTTGATGCCGGTCTTGAGGCAGCAGATACCGCGCACGAGGCAGTCCACCTTGACGCCCGCGATCGAGGCTTCATAAAGCAGCCGGATCATATCGGGGTCAACAAGCTGATTGCACTTCAGCACAATGCGGCCGTTCCCTTCACGCTTATGGCGTTCAATCTCAGCGCGGATAGCGCGCTCGATTCCGCTTCGCATGCAGGTCGGGGAAACGAAGAGCCGGCGATAGTTATCACGGACGGCGTATCCGGTCATCACGTTGAAGAGGTCCGTCACATCGGAGCAGATATCCTGGGCGGACGTGAGAAGGCCAAGGTCGGTGTAGTTCTTCGCGGAGCCGGGATTGTAGTTGCCGGTGCCGATATGAACATAGGAGCGGATGCCGCTCGCTTCCTTACGGATCACGAGGCAGAGCTTGGCATGCACTTTGAGCCCCACAAAGCCGTAAACCACGTTTACGCCCTGGCGCTCCATTTCTTCTGCCCAGTTGATGTTCCGCTCTTCGTCGAAACGGGCCTTCAGTTCCACCACAGCGGTAACCTGCTTCCCGCGCTGACGCGCTTCCATCAGCGCCTTCACGATCGGGGAGTTATTGCCGACGCGGTAAAGCGTCATCTTGATACCCAGCACAGCCGGATCCTTGGCTGCCTGCTGCACCAGATCCACGATTGAAGTGAATGTCTGGTAGGGGTGGTAAAGCAGAATGTCACGCTTCGCGATGTTTTCAAAAAGCTTATCAACCGGCTGAGTATCCGGGTTGAAGCTCGCGAAGTACGGCGTGTCCTTCAGCTTCGGATAATCCAGATCATTCAGAGCCATGTAGCCCGCAAAGGCCATCGGACCCTTGACGCTGTAAACCTGGAAGGGCTTCAGCTTCATCTTCTGAATGATGAATTCCGTGAGGTTCGAAGGCATACCGTGTTCGGTTTCGAGGCGAACCACACCGCCCCACTGACGGCGGGTCACGGAGTCACGAACAGCCTCAAGCAGGTCATCCGCCTCGTCCTCTTCAATCTCCACGTCCGTGTTACGGGTGATGCGGAACATACCCTTGCTCACCACCTGGTACCCCGGGAAGAGAAGCGGAAGGAATTCGCCGATGATTTCTTCGGTCGGCACCACATCGATGCGGCGGTTTCCGAGCGGATCATCCGCCTCCATTTCATCCCCCTCGCTCGTCACGAAGAAGAAGCGGGGAATGTTATGCGGCACGCGGAGACGCGCGTAGTGATGCGTGCCGTCGCGGCTCTGCAGTTCGATCAGGAAATTGATAGAGACATTCGAGATTCTCGGGAAAGGATGTCCCGGGTCGATCGCCTGAGGCGTGAGAATCGAATAAATCTCCGTCTGGAACCGCGCGAGAAGCGTTCTCTGAGCATCAGGAGAAAGCTGATCATAAGAAGCGACCCGAACACCTGCCTCAGCAAGAGCGGGCTGCAGTTTCTCAGTCCAGTGAGCAGCCGCTACATCAATAAGAGCAAGCGCCTTTTTGCGGATTTCCGTCAGCTGACGGGCGGGCGTCATCTTATCGGGGCCGGAAGAACCGGAACCCGTCTTGTACTGCTTAAAGATATTCGCCACACGGACCATGAAAAATTCATCAAGATTCGTATAGAAAATCGAGAGGAACTTCACCTGATCGAGCAGCGGGCGGTTCGGCTCAATCGCCGTTTCGAGAACGCGCTTATTGAAGTCGAGCCAGGAAAGCTCGCGGTTCGTATAGAGAGCAGGAGAAGTGAGCGAAGTCACCTTGCGCTGAGCACGCTTCGGGCGGGCTGACGCGGCGGTCTTCGCGGCGCGGGAAGCAACGGCCTTGACCGGGCGGGATGTGGCAGCTGCAGCAGGCTTCGCGGCTCGGCGGGTGCGCGGACGGCGTGCCGCCGGCTTGGCACTCTTCTCTGCTGTAACAGGGGACTCAGTAACCTGAGCAGGTGCATTCTGATCGGAAGTTTTCTTGGAAACTGGCATATGACCCTCGCGCTGACTCTCTTCAGCTCAAAAAGCCGTTATGGGAATCTGTCTATTTTTCGGAGCTTCTTATAGGCTAAAAGAAGCCGTAAAGATAACCTTAGCACCAGAAAGTGACAAATGCATTACAACCCGCAAAGTTGCGGGGAAAGCTCTTTCAGGAGGGGGTAAAAACCGATCGGAAAGCGATTGATAAATCAGAGGAATCAGGCGGAGGAAGAAACGGGAAAGAAATTTTCCGGATTCCAGAACGGAAAAAGGCCAGCTATCAATAGCCGGCCTCTCATCATCACATCAGAAATTCTGGAGCGGGAGACGAGTCTCGAACTCGCGACCTCAACCTTGGCAAGGTTGCGCTCTACCAACTGAGCTACTCCCGCAGAACGAGGATGCATTTTACACAGTCTTATACAAAAAGCAAATGCCGTCACAAAAATACGGTATAAACTATTCTATTCAGTCTGTATTGGTCTTCCTGATGCGGCGGCCTGTCAGACTACAATAGGCGCACCACTCACTCAGTTTTACAAAGCAGGCTCAACACTATGAATTCCAGGCTTCTCTGCACCGTTTCCACCGCCCTGATCGCGCTCTTTTCTGCCGCCGCCGGGGCCGCGGTTCCTGATCATTCAGCAGCCTTCTGCCCCGCGAAGGGAAAGATCTCAATCGTGGACTTTGAAGCCAGCTGGTGCACGCCCTGCAAGATGATGAAACCCGCGTGGAAGGCCGTCGAAAAAGAATACAAGGGGAAAATTTCCTTTGTTCATATTGATATCGATGAGCATCCGGATATCTCAAAGGCCATGCAGATCAGCGCTGTGCCGACCCAGATCCTGTTCGACCGGCAGTGCAAATTTATTGACGTGCATTCGGGCTATCTGTCCGAATCCGATCTCCGTGCCACGTTTAATAATGTTCTGAAGAAGTACTGAGTGGTATCCTTTCAATAAGGTCTGGTAATCTGTAGAATAAATCGTTACTAGCAATCTGTAACGAACGGATAACCTTTTATACCTTTTCTTAGCAGTCAGCCATCAATCGGCGCCGCTAGAATGAAAGAAATAAAGCAGGGATCCGGCCCTGACGCTGCAGATCCCGCTGCGGAGCTTTGCTTTGTGAGGTCTCCGCCTGTTCACACAGAAGGAATACATATGAATCTCAGATTTCTTGCCCTTCCGGCTGCGCTCGCTGCCGTTCTTGCCCTCTCCGGCTGCGCTAACGACAACGCGCGCTACCGCGCGGATGTCTACGGTCCGGGTTCCCTTAACCAGGCGCAGGCTGTGAAAACCGTTGAAATTCTGTCGGTTCAGACGGCCCGCATCGCGCTCCCGAATGAAACCAAGAACTCTGCGGCACAGCTTGCCGGTACCGTCGCCGGTGCCGCGGCCGGCATGATTCTTGGCAATCAGTTCGGTCATGGTCCGGGCTCCCGTCAGGATGCCCGCATCTTCGGCGGTATCGCGGGCGGCATTCTTGGTAACCGCGCCTCCAACCTCGCGGCTGGTGAAACCGACTACCAGCAGGGTGTACAGATCACCTTCCGGGACGGAAACCAGATGTTTACTTCTGTTCAGGTCGGCAATCCGTGTGAGTATCAGCTCGGGACCGCTGTGATGATTCAGGAAACAGCCCGCGGCTCCCGTATTCAGCCGAATAATCCGGGCGGCTGCGGATCTGCGACAACGTCTGTCGCTCACTAAGCAAGAGGTCTGGACTCCCATGACGTCTCACACGTGAGACGCCATCCAATCTTTTCAGTGAAATTCCGGGCTTCGGAAGGATAAAAGCATGAAAGAATCTCTGGTTCTCGCGATCTTTACAGTTGGTCTTGCCGCAAGCGGCGCGGCTTCGGCTGCCGGCGCGGTTCCTCCGGATTACGTTCCGCCGTCCGCTTCTTCTGCGGGTATTCCTCCTGACTATAATCCGAACACGGCGACGACTGTGACCGCTCCCCTCGGATTCACTCCGCCCTCTGCCGTGAGCCAGGTTCCTCCGGATACGCAGAATTCGCGGACCACCACGGCTACGGACGGTCGGGTTACGACAACAACGACCTATCCGCCGACTCCGATTATCAAGACAGAATCCGGCGTGCTGAATAGTCTGAAGCCCCGCGCGCCCCCAGCTGCCGCTTTCCGAGCAGATTGATCTCGTCCGCCGGAATCAGGCTGATATCGCAGCAAGGCGGGCGGCTGACGCGGCCGCCGCGGCTCAGGGTCAGACGTCATCAGACTATTACTACGGACGCTAAAACACTGTCTTTTTGCCTTCTCTGTTCTTAAGGCAGGATGTCAGAGACACAGAAGCTCCGGAATACCTGATTCCGGAGCTTCTTTTTTACTACAGTCGCAGATATTTACCAGCTCATAATCTGGCCATCTGTCCGTTTCTCAGTACCGCCCACCAGGACTCCTGTCCGGCTGTCCCTCAGAATGGCCTGTCCGCGTCCCATCAGCACCTTATCTGCTATCAGAGTGACATCGTGTCCTCGTCTCTGGAGCTGCCGCACGATATGGTTCGGCGTATCCTGCTCAACCTGAACCTTCTTCCCGCCGACCCACTGCCAGCGCGGCGCGTCGAGCGCCTGCTGCGGGTTCAGACCCCAGTCAACCATATTCATGACGAACTGCACGTGGGCCTGAGGCTGCATATAGCCGCCCATAATCCCGAAGGGACCCAGGGCTTCACCGTTCTGGGTGAGGAAACCCGGAATAATGGTGTGATACGGACGCTTCATGCCGGCAAGCCCATTCGGGTGCTCGGGATCAAACCGGAAATTGAAGCCGCGGTCATTAAACGAAATCCCGGTTGACGGGTCGACGATTCCGGATCCAAATCCATAGAAATTGCTCTGAATCATCGAGACCATGTTCCCCTCGCCGTCCGCCGCGCAGAAGTACACGGTCGAGCTGTACCGGGGGTCACCCACCTTGGGATCAATCGCTTCTTCACCGATCAGCGCCCGGCGGTCTGCCGCATAGCGTTCCGAAAGTAGCTGCTCAGGCGTTACCCGCATGAAGGAGGGTTCCGCCACATATTCCTTCGTATCGGTAAAGGCGAGTTTGAGAGCCTCAATCTGGCGGTGGATCGTTGCCGGATCCTCACGGTCACCGAGCTCCATTCCCTTCAGAATTTGAAGCGCCATGAGAACCGTAATGCCGTGTCCGTTAGGCGGCAGCTCCCAGACATCCACTCCGCGGTAGTTGACTGAAATCGGGTTTACCCATTCTGGAGCATAAGCGGCAAGATCGTCGCCCGTGAGGAAACCGTTATGAGCCTTCATAAAGGCGTCAGTCCGCTCCGCGATCTCACCCGTATAGAAAGAGCGGCCGTTCGTTTTCGCGATGCTCCGGATGGTGTCCGCCATTGCCTGGCTGCGGAAAATTTCTCCCGCGCGAAGCGGGTGACCCTGAGGAGCAAAAGTCTTCATCCAGCCCTCAAACTCAGGGCGTTCTTTCGCGAGCGGCGCGAAGCGCTTAAACGCGTCATCCCAGAGGCGGCTGATGTTAGGTGACACCGGATAACCGTCTTCAGCGTAGCGCGCGGCTGGCTCCGCCACGGTTTCAAGATCAAGTGAGCCGAATTTCTCATGCAGCGCGCACCACGTTGCGACCGCTCCCGGCACATCAATCGGTTCTACCCCCAGCATCGGGATCTTATCGAAACCGCGTGCTTTCAGAGCGTCAATCGACGCAGCTCTGGGAGCCGGGCCGGACCCGTTGATCCCATACATCTTTCCCTTGTACCAGACGATCGCGAAACATTCGCACCCGAGACCGTTACCGGAAGGCTCCACCACGGGCTGCGCAAGCGCCATCGCGACCGCCGCATCAATCGCGTTGCCTCCTTTCAGGAGTGTCTGCAGACCGGCAGAGGCCGCACTCGGGTTTCCAGCGCAGCACATGCCGTTTTTGGCATAGACCACATTGCGGGTCGACGCGTACGGATAGTGAAGCGGATCAAATTCAATCATTTCTTTGCCCCTCTAAAGTTAATCGCTGAGACCGGCCGTGAAAAAACGGCGGCGGACAGGCGCATCCGTTATTTTTGCGCCTTCCGTACGCCGTTGCGTTATTCATTCAGGACGGAAACCTTTTATCCGACGAACGGAACGAGGATACCGGCAATCAGAACCGAGACCGACGACACGGTCGCAAAGCCAGCCACCAGGTACTTCGGGAGAATCGCGTCAAGAATCACCTCGCGCTCCGTTTCAGTCTCACCGACCGCTTTGGCGACTTCGTTCGCGATCAGATAAGTCGCCGGGAAGCCGAGCAGCTGGCAGACAGAAACCGCAAGCGCCATATTCTTCGACCCCAGAATCTTCCAGAACGGAAGAAGCCAGAAAGCGAGATAGAGCACGACAAAGACGGCCGCGAAAATGATGAGCGTATTGACGCCAAGCCCCAGGAGCTGCGAAGGCTTGATCGTTGCGAGACTCGGAATAATCGTCGCGAAGCAGGCCACATTGAAAATACCAAGCGACTTCGCGTGAAGCAGGATGTTCTTCGGCACGAGCCCCAGAGAAGTCACGATGACACCGAGAAGCAAAGCCCAGATCGGAGCAGAGATGTGAGTCATCTTGCCGATCACAAAGGAGAGCCAGGCGAAGAGCGCCGTAATCGCGAGGGACACGAAGACACCGTAGTACTTCTTGTTGCGTTCGAAGAAGTTGGGATTCGACAGCGTCCCGTCCTCCTTCTTCGGCGCTTCTTTCTTGTATTTATTCACGCCGGTCTTACGGAAATCTGCGACCACTGTTTCCGCTTCCTTGATGCCGAAGTGGGAGGCAAAAGGCGTGCCAAAGAATTTCTGCACAGCGTACACGATCGTACCGAGGGCCGCGGCCAGAGCAAAGCCATGCTCAAGAGCAGCGGTCGTCATGATCTGGGTCGCCACAATGCCGCCATTCACGATCGGGATCGTGACAAGCGCTTCATTCTTGCCGATCACCGGGATCAGAGCGAACCCGGTCACGACAACGAGCGCCATCGCGATGAAGGACACGGCGAGCGTCCGCCACTCATCAATCAGCTCACGGAGATTGATGGTGGTGCCAAGCGAAAACACAATGAAGAGAATGGCCCACTTGCCGAAATCCGCTAGCCCCGCCTGCTTGATGATGTCAGGCGGGATGATCCCCGTAATAAAGGCAATCAGGAAAAGAAGGAGGCTCACGAAAACGGAGGAAACCTTCGCCTTGGTAAGCACTGAGAGAAAATCTCCGATGCCGAAGAAGAGCAGGCATATAAAGAGATAGAAGAACATATTGTTGAACATGACAGCCTCTTATTACAGGGTTCGGGACCCTTTTTTCGTAGACGCACGGAGATTGGGCTCCATTCGTCCGGGGGATCGTTATAAAGATGTCCTTCAAATATCTTACGTATTCCCAAAAAGAAACCCGGCCTGAAGTTACTCAGTAGTCCCTAGGCGATACGGTACTAGATCATGTTTTCTGTAGTCTCTGACCGTTTTTTCTGTTCCGGATTTCTCCCATTCCCAAAACTAGGTACGGCTGAACTGCGGTATTCTTCTCCTTTCGGATGACCAAACAACCTTGGATCAAGAAGGCAAAATAATTCCATGTCCAAACGCTTGACTGAAAACAAACCGTCTGACACTCCCGTTACCGCGGCCCGCCCTGTCAAAAACACTGATACCCTGCCCCGCCGGATCGCGTCCTGGCTGGGTCTGCTGCTTCTTATTGCCTTCCCCGGAGTCACGTATTTCATTGAGCCGCGGTTCGGTGTCGCGGCCTCTGCCTGCCTTCTGATTCTCGCGACGCTGCTTCGGATTCTCTATAAGCCGAACGCCCTTACCGGAATCATGGCGATGGTCACGGCGATTCTTGGGATTCTTGTCGCCCTGTCGCAGAGCCTTCTGATGCTGAAGTTCTGGCCGGTTCTCGCGGTGATTCTCGTGATCCTCGCGCTCTTTATCGGGCTTGGAAAGGATGACGGCATGGTCGCCAAGGCGGTTGCGGGCCCGGAAGGCGCGAAGACGGATCCCCAGCGGGTCTACGCCCGGAGTCTCTCCTACGTCTGGATCGTGCTCTTTGTGTTGCTCGGCGCGGTTGCCGCGCTGACCTGCTTCTGGGGCAATCTCAAGTCATGGGCTTTCTGGAATGGCGGTGTCGCCTGGTTTGTCATCCTGATTTTCTATGGCACGGAGCGAGCCGCCCGGGGCTTTATTCTTCGGGATCTCGAGCGCCAGGCGGAAAAGAACCGCGAGACGCTGCGGCAGATGCAGCAGAAGTAAAACGCTTCAGCTCTGACGGCCGGATGCCGCCAGAGTTTCGAGCATCTCAGGCTCCGGACGCCACAGCGCGACCGGAGCCTTTCTTGAAAGCGCGGTCACCCGCATCCAGCCGTCCGTGAGGTCCGTACTGACCACCATGCCGCGGATCCGCGGCTCGTGATCTTCCCAGTAAAACTCTCTCGGGCAGTCCGCCTTGACAGCGCACTCGTACGCCCCCCAGGCCCTGAAAAACGCGGTCCCGATATCCGGCTCCGCTTTGACACGCGCCGCTGTCTCGTGATTAAAGGCTACGTCCGCGTAGCGAAGGAGAGGGCGCGAGAGATCTATTTTCTCGAGATCCGCCGCGCAGATTTCTGAGTCAACGAGGCACGCCACGCGGTTTCCGCTATGCGTGATCGATGTCCGAAGCACACCGTCCGGAAGCACGATCCGGGGAGCGCGGGGCGGATCCTCAACAATCTGAATCGAATGACGCGGAATATCGGGGTACAGCTTCTCAGCGAGCAGCCGGATCAGAACCCGGGCCCAGATATGCTGGTTACGGCGGAGAGGCTTTGTGAAACGCGCTGCCCGCGTGAGCTGCTCATCCGAAAGAAGCCCGAGACACTCAGGTGTCACAGGTCTCTCAGTGATCTCAATCTCCGCGTAAACGGGAAGTGTTAGACGGCTTTCCATCTGCCCTGCTTAGTGGGTCGTATCAAGCCTTGCGGTACCCGTGAAGCGGCTCGCACCGGAATTCACTTCAGCGATATCTCCTGTTCCCTTCTTCCAGAAGAAAATCCGCCCCTCGTCAGACGTGAGGAGCCGGTCGCCGACCTTAAGCAGGATCGGACCCACGCCCTGAACCTTGGCGCCGCCCGTCACCTCAATCCACTCCCGGCCGTCTCCGGGCGCGGCGGCTTCAGCTGTCGCTGTCAGCGCACCGGGCTTTACAGCGCAGACCGGAACCGCGGTTCCAGGTGTCATCGAGCAGCGGCGGACCGGATAAGTCTTCCCATCCGGAGCCTGCAGCGTACCATCACCCGCGAGTCCCTCCGGGAAGAGCGTAATGCGGAGATCCGGGATCAGATCCTTTGCCTTCGCCTCACCGATTCCGCCGTCTGTCCGGAGGTTATCAATCGACGTGTAAGCCTGCCAGGTTTCTGAGGCCTCCGGGATCAGCGGCATCGGCTTTGCTTCGGGCACCCGGAATTCGTACCCGGCATGCGTTTCAATCCACTGCCGGAGCGTCTGATGAAGCGTTGCTCCGCCGCTCGGTTCCGTGACATTGATGAACGCCGCGTCCACCTCGCGGATCGCGATCAGGAAGTCCCGCTTACCGGGCTCTGCCATATTGCCGATATCGAGCGCGATCCCGGGGACATCTCCCGGGAAAGCCACACTCTTCACGCGAAGCTGAATTTCGTCCGTTCCGGATCCGACAGCACCCGGGGCTGAAACCATCGTGCTTTTCGCCTCTTCAAGCCACTTCGAGACCGGTTCAACGCCGGACGGTGTTTCGATACCCACGCGGGTTGCCATCGCTTCTGGAATCCGAAGGACCAGCCTGCGGCTCAGAATCGAGGAGTCTTTGTTCCGGGCGTCGAGCGTAATCAGAATCGCAGGGCTCCCGTCATCGATGCCCTGACCCGTGATCACGAATCCAGGCTGCATCGGCACAGAAGCCGCGGCCGCCGCATCGAATTCTGTCGAAAAGGATGTCGTGGGATCAGGTGACTGCGCCTGGACAACCGGGGCCGGCTGCTTTACGTCAGAGGTCGAAAGATCCGTCACCGGGGCGGTTCCGGGAGTTACGGTCTGAGAACCCGCCCCCGAAGTCTCACCACTCCCAAGAGGGGGCTGCCAGATCGGCACCGGAGTCTCGCAGCCTGAAAGGAGAAGCAGAGCAGCAGCTGCCGCGGCTGCGGTACGAGAGACACAGGAAACTTTCTTCATCGTTTTCTCCTTAAATAGACTGTTCACGGACGTTCTGAATCGGGATGGAAACCTTTCGGGCTATTTCGCGGCGGAAGCGCTCTGAGAGGCTGCCGGGCTCTGAGAAGCCGCGGCGGCCGACGCGGGAGCTGACTGCGTCAGAGGCACCCCGAACCGGGGACCGTCCTCCTGGAAATAAAGCACCTGCGTCTTCACGACCTGCCAGATGCAATAAAGCACCACGATCGCTGCGATGACCCGAAGCACCTCGAAAAAGATCCGCTTCAGTTTTTCGTCGTCCAAAATTCCTCTCCCTCTTGATTCCGGGCTCTCAACGGCCCCTATCAGAATAATCCCTTATTTTACCTGCTCACGCCTCAGGACTTCCCGAGACTGATCGGCGCTTTTGCTTTTGGCAACACAATTGTCATCACGCAGCCGTGACCGATCGCGGTGTTCGGGGCCGCCATGGCGTGGCCTTTATGGCGCTCGGCGATATTCGCCACAATGGAGAGCCCAAGCCCCATGCCGGACATTTTCCCCGTGTGAAGCGGCTCAAAGAAAAGATCCGCCTTTTCCTGCGTGAGTTCGAGCCCGTTATCCGCGACTGACAGATGCCACATGCCGTCAACATCCTTAAGCGAGATATGGATCTGCGGATCCGGGCAGCCATGAAGCGCTTCTGACGCGTTTTTCAGAAGATTCAGAACCGCGAGCTGGATTTCCCAGGCATCCACCTCAGCCCAGGAGTACGGCAGGCAGGCGAGCGTAATCGGCGGCGCGTCAGGATAGATATGGTGGAATTCCTTCGCGGCCTTTTCGAGCACCGGCTTCATATCGAGTACCTGCATCACAGGATCCGGGTGTTTCGCGTAGCCGCGGACGCGGTCAACAATCTCTGACGCCCTTGTGCCCTGCCCGACGATTTCCTCCAGCGCCCCTTCAAGCACCTTGGGATCCACGGGACCGCGGTGAAGGCGCCGCAGAAGACCGTTACCGAAATTATTAATGGCTCCGAGCGGCTGCTTCAGCTCATGCGCGATCATGGAGGACATCTGACCGATGATACCGGTGCGCTCAATCGCGGCGATATGCTCGCGCGACGCCGCGATTTCCTGCTCGTAACGCTGTCGCTCCTGCATTGACTTCCGAAGCGCGAGGGTCTTCCGGCGCACCATCATCTGAAGCACTGCGGCGTATGACACCACCATCAGGATAAAAATCAGGGCGACCGCCACCTCAGCCGCGTTTTCCTTCACAAACCGCTGAATGCTCCACTGCGCGAGATACTGATACGGTCCGATCTTCAGGCGATAAAAAACGTCAAGAACGCTCTGCATGGAAGCAGGCAGCGCCCACTGCGCCTCTTTCCCGGTATGCGGCATCAGGTAGAGCGCGGTCGCCATCGTTTTCTGGGTATTCCCGTCTGTCTTCTGCAGCGACGCCACGGTGAGAGACGGGAAAACGTCTGTTGAGTGAGAGCACTGAAGCTCAGTTTCACGCCTGGGATTGATGATCCGGAAGTCCGAGAGACTGATCTTCTTCTGACGGTCTAGCGCTTCAAGAACACAGGCCGGAAGAATTCCGGCCGCGGCTTTCCCGGACAGCACGTCGCGCGTCACATTTTCGTACGGGGGGCCCGTGAAGTAGAGCTCCTGCAGGTAGCCCGGCGCGTAGCCGCGGCGCGAGAGCTCATAAAGCGGCACCAGATACCCCGGGAAAGAATCCGGACTGATCGCCGCGACCGCGTGATCACCGAGCTGCGCGAGCGACTGCACATCAAGACTCTGCGCCTTCGTAAAGAAAACCGCGGAGGCCACACTATTCACGTCACGCGCTTCGACAGGCCAGAAAGACGCAATCAGACGGAGATTGTTTTCCATCTGCGCCTGGGCAATGAAGTCTGACTGCCCGATCACGAAATCCACATCACCGTTCCGGATCGCCTCGGCGAGTTCCCCTCGGGTGAGTGTCATGAATTCCACCCGCCGTGATCCGAAAGCCTCGCGGATACGGTCTTTTGTGCGATCGAGGAACCCGCCGTCGCCTGGCTGCAGCACGTTCACCGCGGTGGTCTGCTGGATTCCGATCCTCACCGTGGCGTTGGCATCCGCGGGGGACGCCGAGACGTCCGAAAACGGCCCGGGGCTCATCATCTGGGGCGCATAGTCCGGATCCAGCACCGAGCGGCTCGGCATCGGAACCGCGGTTTTTCCAGCGGGCTGTGACCGGGGAGCCACAAGTTCGGCCGCGATCGGTTCCGCGACCGCCGGAAACGCGATCGCCGCCGCCATGAGGACCGCAACGGCCTTCCTCAGAGAAACCCCCGCAAGACACGAAAAGGCATGCCGCGGAGTGAATCCGCGGCATGCCTCAGATAAAGTCGGTCGATCAGATCGCATCAGCGAAACGCCGCTCCGGAAATCAGACTCCAGGGATCGGAATGTGCTTTCCGGGCTTACGGTGATCCAGAACGCGGATAACTTCGTAGTCACTCACGAGACCGGCAGGAGTCTGCACCGTCTTCACGTGAAGATTCACGATCAGGATGTCATCCGCATTCAGGCGGAAGACGCCGTTATCGATGATACGGAGGAAGTCCTTATCCGCCATGCGGGCGCGGATCGTCTGTTCACCATCGAAGAAGGTCCAGATCTGATCATCGCGGAAGTTGGAGGTCGGGAGCATCAGAGCGCGGGTGTGAATGTCATCCACGAGCACCACTTCCTCTTCCTTCGGAACCGCGTAGAAATCCGCATCCTCACGCGCGAGCTTCACGGTCACATTGCCGGTCGCGCGGTTACGGATCTCAATCGCCTGCACTTCCGGATTCTTGAAGACTCCGGCGAGCTGCTCAACCGCCTCACGCACACCGAGGTGGCGGAAAAGCTTGTAGGTATGGGTCGATACCTCGTAGGTATCGCGGCCGCAGGTGATCAGAACGGTTTCATCCTTCAGCGTGACCGCGTCAATACGGCGTCCGGCAATCTGCTTCAGCAGCTGAAAGAGTCCCAGCAGAGACGTGTTTTCCGTCTCCAACCAGCCCAGAGCCTCGCCGACAGAAGATTCCGGCGGATTGATGAACTCAGCGACGCCAGCCAGCTGAGCGCGGCGCGCCATACCGAAATTCTTCCTGAACCCGAGATCAACGCTATAGGCCGTAAGCGACGGATCGCGGCGCACGTCCACTTCCGGATCAATCAGATAGCCGTAGAGCGCCCGGGACCCCATCGTCAGCAGCTGGTCCACGCCGATAATCGCCTGCGCGAGCGGCTGATTGGTAGTAGTCGTTTCAACCTTCTGCGCACCGGCAAAGGCAATATCAAAAGCGGCAATCATGGCTTTAAAAAAACCTCAGTTCAGGTTTCCACGGAGAACGAAAGAAATCTTTCGCTCGTGTACGGGTAACAAAACCCGGCGCATAAAGGACCGCCGGGCGGAAAATTCATACAATGATAAAACGGAATGCGGGAGGCTGCACCTCGCGGCGTTCCGCTTCATACAGATTCTTTTATTGAGCCGGGGGGATCAGAGGCCGGATGTCCGCCAAATCAGCCGCCAATCCAGAAATTGAAGGAAGCGCAGTGATCCTCTCCGCGGAGAGGACCGCTCCTGGCATCGCGCCTCTCGAGTCACTCGGCCTCCCGTCGCTTCTCGATGGGTCCCAGGGACGAAACCGGGGACCGGAAGAGAAATCCGCGCTCGACGCTTCAAACGACCTCGAAGCGATCCACGCCTGGCTCGCCTCGCGCGCCTCAAACCCCAACACCCGAAGCGCGTATCAGAAAGAGGCTGAGCGATTTCTCCTCTGGTGCATCATGGAGAAAAACACGGCGCTCAGCTCGGTAACCGTTCCTCAGGCCTCTCAGTATCTCCGGTGGCTTGAGGATCTCGCGCGCCTCACGCCGGAAGCCTGGAGCCGGAAGTGGCGGGTTCCTGCCGCGCAGTGGATTGGAAAGAAGAGCGAAAGACGGGATTCCCCCGCTTGGCGCCCTTTCAACGGCCCGCTTTCCCACACAAGCCGGCGTCAGGCTTTGACTGTGGTGAGGCTCCTCTTCAGTTTTCTCACGAAAACCGGCTACCTCCGCACCAATCCTTTTGATCAGGTCCCGCAGCGCATCCGTTTTCTCCCCGGGGAAGGCGCGCCGAAAGAGTTTTCTGACCGCTCGCTTACGCCAGAGCAGTGGGGTGACGTCCTCCGGTGCCTTGACGCCATGGAGGATGGGATCGAAAAGTCGAGGCTTGAAACCATTCTCATGATGGGAAAGGGACTCGGCATGCGGGCAAGCGAAATGCTCTCCTCCACCGCGGGCTGGATCACGCAGCGCCGGATCGGGAATGAATCCGTCACCATTATTGAGGTGATCGGAAAAGGGGACAAAGTCCGCCGCCTGCCCTTGCAGCAGGAGCATCTCGACGCCTTCAACGCCTATCTGAAGATCCGGGGGCTTCCCCCGATCGGAAGCTGCCCCAAGGGAACCCCGCTTCTCGCGAGTCTCGGAAAGGGAAAGCGTCCGAAAAACGCGACAGACGCCCTCTCCCGCTCCGGGCTTCACCGCATACTGAAAAAGTTTCTCGAGGAAGCGGCGCTTCTCGCGGATCAGAAGAATCCGATCGACGGCGCGAAGCTCCGCACAGCATCCGCTCACTGGCTGCGGCACACCTTTGCTGAAACCGCTCTTGAATCCATGCCGGTGAATGTCGTGCAGACGGCACTCGGTCACTCCTCTCTCTCCACCACGTCGCTCTACCTCGTACCGGCGGACGCCCGGGTGATCCAGGAATTCAAGAAGGTAAAACCGATCTGAGTCAGCCGCTCAGGACCGGAAAGCCGAGCGGTAGCTTTCCAGAATCTTTTCAAGCGCGAGCTTGTTATTGAGGGGCACCGTGGAGGCCCGTTTCAGGGACTCAGTCTCATCGAGCCAGTGAAAGAGCGCCTGAAGATCCGCGCGCGGCGCGATCGACTGCAGTTCGGGGGTCTCGCCGACAAAGTAGGACGGCTGAAGACCGGACTTCACGCGGATCAGATCCGTGCCCCAGCGGGAAAGAAAATCCGCGCAGGCGTCGAGCTTCCAGCCGGTGCCGACACCCGGCGCGACCTGAGTGATATCCAGCCGTTTCCCCGCCTTAAGCAGGTTCAGGAAAAGCGTTCTCGCCTCATCCGGCACGATCTTATGACCTCGGACCACGGCAAGCGGATTCCCGCCCGCTTCGGCAAGCTGCTCATCAAAGTCCTTCAGCCCTTTGGATTCAAGCCAGGAGGAGGCTGCCTCCGGATCCGGCTTTCTCGCGTGAAGCAGAACGCAGCGCGAGCGGAGGGTTGGGAGAATGGCGTCGAGATCCTCCGCGATCATGATGAAACTGAGATCAGGCGGCGGCTCCTCCACCATCTTGAGAAGAACTGACGCGGCGTCCGGCCGGATACGGTCCGCCGGCGAAATGAGAATGACGCGTCTCGGGCTCCGGTGAGGCTTCAGCGCCACGTAGTCCCGGAGCTCACGGACAGCCGCAATGGAGATTTCGTCTGAGAGTTTCTTCCCGGCGCTTTCAGGGATGGGCAGATCGTGCCTCGCTGCCTCCTCTTCCGAAAGCAGAAAACGGATATCCGGGTGAGTTCCCGCTTCCGCGAGCCGGCATCCCGGGCATTTCCCGCAGGGCGTGCCGTCCTCTGCCGGATTCTCACACATCAGGCTCTTCGTAAAAGCGAGCACGAGCTCAAAGGTGCCGATATCCCGGGGCCCGCTCACGATGATGCCGCTCGGCATCCGGTGTCTGAAGATTTCCAGATCCCGGCTGAGTGCTTCCTGCCAGGGGTAAATCGCGAGCGGCATAGGTTTTTCCTTCGCTGATGTGAAGAAACGGGTGAAACAGAAAGGGGCGGCAACGCCGCCTCCTTCAGAATCCCCTCCGTTATTTCTTCAGAATGTACTGATTCACGGCGGCATTATGTTCGCCGAGCGTTTCCGAAAACTTGGAGCGGCCGGAACCGGACGCGACAAAGTAAAGATACTTTGTGTCCGCCGGATGCATCGCGGCGTGAATCGCCTCACGTGACGGACACGCGATCGGCGTGGGCGGAAGGCCGCGCTGGCGGTACGTATTATAAATATTGTCTTTCAGCAGATCGTCTTTCGTGATGTTCTTCGGGTCAGAGCGGGTTTCCAGGCCCTTCGCGTAGAGCACCGTAGGATCGGTCTGAAGCGGCATTCCGATTTTCAGACGGTTATAGAAGACACTCGAAACAAGGTATTTCTCCTGCCCCTGACCCGCTTCCTTATCGATAAGGGACGCGAGAATCAGCGCCTCATACGGTGTCCGGATGAGAGCGGTGGCCGCCGTATCGCGGTTCTGCCACTCAGAATCCAGAATCTGTTTCTGATGACGCACCATCTTCGCGAGAAGCGCGGCATCAGACTGCCCCGGCTTGTAGTAATACGTGTCGGGCGCTGCGAGCCCTTCGTAATAACTGACAGAAGCGGATTCCCTGAATTTTTTGCGGACCGAATCAATATCCTGATCAAATCCGCGGAAAACCTCCGGATCCGATTTCAGGGTGGCATCCGAAAAATCAGTGAGCTTGCGATCGAGATCCGGGCTCTCCTTAAAGAGTTTTTCAACGCCCCAGATATTCGCTCCGTCCGGAATCCGGATAACGAGGTAACTCACGCGTCCCGAGGCAAGTTTGAAGAAAAGTGAAATCAGAGGCGACTTCGGGGAAAGCTGATAGCAGCCCTTCTTCAGACCCGAAGAGGAAAACGCGCTCGCCGCCGACACCACGGGGTACAGGATCGCTTCCGGCGTCTGAACGCCGGAGAGACGGAGTTTTTTCACCGCATCCGCCGTCGTTGTGTCTGTCCGGTCAATGATCACGGAGAGCACACCGTTTTTCGGGACAGTGGTCCAGGATATCGGCTGGAAAATAAAAATCAGGGCCAGAAGAATGACCACCACGACGGTGGCTCTCCGGTCAAATCGGATCCGTTTCATGAAATAACGCAAAAATCAGCAAATACGGCAGGCGGTCCCGTGTTTTTCTCCGGACCGCTGCGGAACCAAAACTTTTCTGATGATAAAAGATTTCCGGGACCGGTTCGGGCGGAAAAAGCCCCGGAGCCGTTTCGAAAAGTTTCCAAGAGAGGAGCGGAGCCCCGGGCTCCGCACCGGGCAAAAGAAACCGGCTTCCCCGGTGTAACAGGAAAGCCGGCAAGTCCCGCGATTCCCGGACGAATCCGGGATCAGCGAAACACTCAGGCGCGGTTCATCGCGTGAAGTTCCTGCAGGCTGCGGACCTCGACATCCTTCGCGTGCTTCTGGCCTTCAACCGCGGCGGCAGCGCCCGAAATCGTCGTGTAGTACACAACGCCGAGCTGCGCAAGCGCCGTCTGGCGGATCTGGCGCGCGTCGCTGATCTGAGTACGGGATTCGTCAGCCGTCGCGATCACGAGCTGCACGTCACCGTTCTTGATCATATCGACCACGTTCGGACGGCCTTCAGAAACCTTATTCACCACACGGCAGGGAATCGCCGCATGCTGCAGAAGAGCCGCTGTGCCGCGCGTCGCGACGATATTGAAGCCCTGGTCACGGAGGTGCGTGGCAACCGACACCGCGCGGGCCTTATCGACATCGCGGACCGAAATAAACGCCGTACCCTTTTCGGGGAGCCGGTCACCGGCGCCGAGTTCAGCCTTATAAAGCGCTTCGCCGAACGACGCGCCGACACCCATCACTTCGCCGGTCGACCGCATTTCAGGTCCAAGGACCGGGTCCACACCGAGGAACTTGGTGAACGGGAACACGGCTTCCTTCACGCACATGTACTTCGGCGTTACCTCAACCTTGACCCCCTGCTGCTTCATCGTCTGCCCGACCATCACGCGGGCCGCGATCTTCGCGAGCGGCTCACCCGTCGCCTTGCAGACAAACGGCACGGTGCGCGAGGCACGCGGATTCACTTCGAGAATGTAGACCTTCGGGTTCTCGGAGTAGGCGTGCTGCACGGCGAGCTGCACATTCATGAGCCCCTTCACCTTAAGCGCCTCAGCGAGGAGTCTCGTCTCACGCTTGATCTCTTCAACGAGCTCAGGGCGGAGGCTGTAAGGCGGGAGCGAGCACGCCGCGTCGCCCGAGTGGACGCCGGCCTGCTCAATATGCTGCATGATGCCGCCGATCCGGACTTCGTCCCCGTCACTCACGGCGTCAACGTCCATTTCCACCGCGTCGTCGAGGAACCGATCGAGGAGCACCGGGCTGTCGTTGCTCACCTTGATCGCCTCACGCATGTAGGCCTCGAGATCCTTCCGGCTGTGGACGATATCCATCGCGCGGCCGCCAAGCACGTAGGACGGGCGGACAACGAGCGGGTACCCGATTTCGTCTGCCATCACGATGGCGTCTTCTTCGGACCGGGCCGCACGGTTCGGCGGCTGCAGGATGCCAAGGTCTGACGCAAGCTTCTGGAAGCGGCCTCGGTCTTCCGCGATATCGATCGAATCCGGAGTCGTACCGAGAATCGGCACACCTTCCTTCTCAAGCTTCCGGCAGAGATTGATTGGGGTCTGACCGCCGTACTGCACGATGACACCGAACGGCTTCTCAATGCGGCAGATCTCGAGCACGTCTTCGAGCGTCACCGGTTCAAAGAACAGGCGATCCGACGTGTCATAGTCAGTCGACACCGTTTCCGGATTGCAGTTCACCATGATGGTCTCGTAGCCATCTTCGCGGAGCGCGTGAGCGGCGTGGACGCAGCAATAGTCGAACTCGATACCCTGGCCGATACGGTTCGGACCGCCGCCCAGCACCACCACCTTCTTCCGGTCATCCGGATCGGCCTCACTCGCGCCGTGGTAGGTGGAGTAGAGGTAAGCGGACGTGGTCTTGAATTCCGCGGCGCACGTATCAACGCGCTTATAGGAGGGGTGCAGCTTCATCATCCAGCGGTCAGAACGCACTTCGTCCTCAGACACGTGGAGAAGCTTCGCAAGACGGCGGTCGGAGAAGCCCTTCTGCTTGAGGAAGAGGAGCTCTTCACGCGTGAGCGAGGAAAGCGTCCGGCCCTCAAGCCGCTTCTCGATATCGATGATTTCCTGAATCTGGATAAGGAACCAGGGGTCGATATTCGTCGCTTCCTGGACTTCCTTCAGCGTCATGCCGATACGGAACGCGTCACCGACATAGAAGATACGCTCGGGGCCCGCGTCGGAAATCTCATAGACGATCTGTTCGCGGTCGGATGTCTTGCTGTCAAGACCGTCCTTACCGGTTTCAAGACCGCGGAGCGCCTTCTGGAAGGATTCCTGGAACGTGCGGCCGATCGCCATCACTTCGCCCACAGCCTTCATCTGGGTGGTCAGACGGTCATCCGCCTGCGGGAACTTCTCAAAGGCGAAACGCGGCATCTTCGTGACGACGTAGTCAATCGTCGGCTCGAAGGAAATCGGGGTCTTGCCGCCGGTGATGTCGTTCCGGAGTTCGTCAAGCGTGTAGCCCACGGCGAGCTTGGCCGCGACCTTCGCGATCGGGAAACCGGTTGCCTTGGAGGCGAGAGCGGACGAACGCGACACGCGCGGGTTCATTTCGATCACGATCAGGCGGCCGTTCTTCGGGTTCACGGCGAACTGCACGTTTGATCCGCCCGTATCCACGCCGATCTCGCGGAGAATCGCGATCGAGGCGTTACGCATGATCTGATACTCTTTGTCGGTCAGCGTCTGGGCCGGAGCGACGGTAATCGAGTCGCCCGTGTGAATACCCATCGGATCGAGGTTCTCAATCGAGCAGACGATGATGCAGTTATCCGCGTGATCGCGGACCACTTCCATCTCGTACTCTTTCCAGCCGAGAAGCGACTCTTCAATCAGAAGCTCGTGCGTCGGGGAAAGCTTGAGACCGCGCTGGCAGATCCGCACGAACTCTTCCATGTTGTAGGCGATGCCGCCGCCTGAGCCGCCAAGCGTGAAGCTCGGGCGGATGATCGTGGGGAATCCCACGGTCTGCTGCACTTCGAGCGCTTCCTGCATGTTGTAGGCGATACCGGACTTCGCGCATTCAAGGCCGATTTTCTCCATCGCTTCCTTGAAGAGCTTGCGGTCCTCAGCCTTTTCAATCGCTTTCGGCGAGGCGCCGATCAGTTCGATCCCGTACTTATCGAGCACGCCGTGATTCTTCAGATCGAGCGCGCAGTTGAGCGCTGTCTGACCGCCCATCGTCGGCAGAATCACATCGGGCCGTTCCTTCGCGATGATCCGCTCAACCACCTCCCAGGTGATCGGCTCAATGTAGGTCGCGTCCACGAGCCCCGGATCCGTCATGATCGTGGCGGGGTTCGAGTTCACGAGAATGACGCGGTACCCTTCTTCCTTCAGCGCCTTGCAGGCCTGAGCACCGGAGTAGTCAAACTCACAGGCCTGGCCGATGATGATCGGGCCGGCGCCGATGATGAGAATGGATTTTATGTCCTGACGTTTTGGCATTTCGCTATCCTGTCTGCCGCCTTTCCCCGAGTGGCCGGAGCGCTCCCCGGGCAAAGGCCAATATTAAGAATTACCGGAAAATTACCTGGCCGCCTTGCTTTCAGCGTACGTACGGACCATCTGTCCGAAACGCTCGAAAAGCGGGGAAATGTCCTGAGGTCCCGGGCTCGCTTCAGGGTGACCCTGGAAGCTGAAGGCCGGAGCGTCGGTAAGCTCCATACCCTGGAGCGTGCCGTCAAAGAGCGACTCGTGCGTCACACGGACATTCGCGGGAAGCGTGGAGGCGTCGACCGCAAACCCGTGGTTCTGGCTCGTGATGTAGACATGCTTCGTCTTCACATCGATCACCGGGTGATTGGCGCCGTGGTGACCGGTCTTCATCTTTACGGTCTTTCCGCCCACCGCGAGACCGAGGATCTGGTGCCCGAGGCAGATACCGAAGAACGGAATGCCGGACTTCAGAATCTTTTTCGCGGTTTCAATCGCGTACGTGCAGGGTTCCGGATCTCCCGGGCCGTTCGAGAAGAAGAAGCCATCCGGGGAATACTTCATCGCGTCTTCAAAGGAAGTCTTCGCGGGCAGCACGGTAACGCGCAGTCCCTGATTCACGAGAAGGCGGAGAATGTTCTGCTTCACGCCGAAGTCGTAAGCCACGATGTGGAAGGGAAGCTCAGGCTTCGTGTAGGAGGTAGCGCCCGTGTCGTTATCGATCTGCCAGGTGCCTTCGGTCCACTCGTACGGAGCCTTGGTGGTCACAACCTGAGCGAGATCCTGACCCACCATGCCGGTGTAGCTCTTCGCGGCTTCCACAGCGGCATTCAGTTCCTCGTCAGTCAGCGTGCCGTTCGCGGCCGTCAGAATACAGGCTGCCTGCGCGCCGCGGTCACGGATGATCTGGGTAAGGAGACGGTTATCGACTTCGGCAATGCCAACCACGCCGGAACGGGTGAGGTATTCGGAAAGCGTTTCCTTCGCACGGAAGTTCGAGACGATGGGAGAAAGGGTTTCGATGACGAGGCCCGCCGCGTAAATGCGGCCCGATTCGGTATCTTCGTTATTCACGCCCACGTTGCCGATATGCGGATACGTGAGATTGACGATCTGACCGGTGTAGGACGGATCTGTCAGGATTTCCTGATAGCCCGTCATGGACGTATTGAAAACGACTTCAGCGATGGTACGACCGGGCGCGCCGATGGAACGGCCGCGGAACAGCGTTCCGTCGGCCAGGGCCAGTACAGCCTCAGGCCGGTTGTCCTGAATGAGTGAGCTCACGTGCTTCTCCCGTTACGTTAAACAGTGTGCCCGGCGGGCAACCGACGGGTTCCTCGCTTTCGGGGCGCACGAGCCGGAACCTTCTTTGAAGGGAAAAGAAGGCACCGGCTTACAGATTGTGTTGCTCGAGACCTCCGAAACCGAAAGTCTGTTGCGGTTAACTGATTATTATACTGTAAGACGAACGTCTCTGGAAATGCCTGGTACCCGGGACGGGACTCGAACCCGTATGCCGAAGCGAGGGATTTTAAGTCCCCTGCGTCTACCAATTCCGCCACCCGGGCACTCGCTGATGCAGATATGAAAAAAGGAAGCCCTTGAAAGCTTCCTCTTCTTGAAAATGGAGCGGGAGACGAGTCTCGAACTCGCGACCTCAACCTTGGCAAGGTTGCGCTCTACCAACTGAGCTACTCCCGCA
>ERZ773148.696-NODE-696-length-28894-cov-4.277888_pt1 | contig 28894 bp, 28 predicted proteins | sample MGYA00580846_ERZ773148 | MGnify/ENA primary metagenome ERZ773148 (study PRJEB29015, sample SAMEA2737879) | human gut metagenome | biome: human gut; feature: human-associated habitat; material: faeces | place: China | collected 2012 ... | reverse complement strand
CAACACGTTTTGTCCACCCTTTAAGAATCACTGAAAATCTTAAAATGCCGATGGAGCCCGATAAATACGGGTTCCATCGGCATTAAAACCAACACGAAATGTCCTATAAGCCCCGAAACACTTGGGTGGGATAATCCTCCAATCGAATATTCCAATAGAAAAAGAGGCTGTAGAAATGATCGCACATTTCTACAGCCTCTTTTTCTATTGAGAGGGCAAATTTACAGCTCGTTGAAGAGCGGCGAATAATTCATGAAGAGCGTGCAGATGATGATGGTCGTCGCGCAGGTCAGGATGGAAAGGCGGATGCCGTACTTGATCTGCAGCGATGGATTCAAACCGTAGCCGACTGGAATCGCTCTTGTGGAAACGGGGAGAATGTATGCGCAGTTGGCGGCAACGATGGTCCCCAGGATATACGGGATGGGGTTGACGCCCATGACGCCTGTGATGCCGGTCACGACAGGGATGGAAATCGAAGCGGCGGCCGTGTTGCTCGAAAGTTCGGAGAGGAAGCAGGCGAAGGTACAGGAAATAGCCATGGTCATGAGTCCTGGCGGAAGCTGGAGGCCTACGATGATGACAGCGAGGCGGTCGATGGCGCCCGTTTCAATGACGAGACGGCCCAAAGCAAGACCACTTGCGAAGAGGAAAATCATGCCCCACATGGCGTGGCTTTCTGCGTACTGCCAGTCAAGCATCGTCTTGCCATTTTCATCATGCAGGAAGAACATCAGCATGCCGATGACGAGGAAGACGTAAGCAGGCTTCATGGCAGGAAGGAATGAAGCGAAGAGCGGACGGATGAAGGCGAGGGCGGTCGCTAATATAAAGAGGTAAAGGCCGATCTTCTCGCCCCTTCTCATGGTGCCGAACTTGCTGTACATTTCACGGAAGTAAGCGCGCGTCCCCGGAAGGTCCTTGGCCGGAGCCGGGATGAGCCAGAGGAAGATGAGGTTCAGGAGGAAGACGATCGCAAGGAGCGGAAGGAAACGGATGACCCAGTCATAGTACATGAATTCATGGCCGGTCAGCTTTTCGATGTAGGAAACGGCGACAAGGTTCGCAGAGGATCCGATCGGCGAGCCGAAACCGCCGATACCGCTTCCCCAGCCGATGGCAAGCAGGATCGGGAGCGCCATGCGGCTTTCCGTCACGTCATCCTCGCCGACCGAGCGCAGCATGGCGACGGCAATCGGACAGAAGATAGCGGCCACGACGACGTTTGGAAGGAAAATGGAAAGGACGGTCGATGCGAGGAACCAGACGAAAATCTGGTTTTTCATCGAAGTCCCGATGAAGCAGAGCGCTTTGACCGACACGCGCTTGTCGAGGCCCGTCGTCGTCCATGTCAGACAGATGAGATCGGATCCCAAGAGCATGACGGCGATTTCCGAAAAGTACTGGCTGATGACGTGGGAATTCGGGATCAGGTTGAAGAAGGCATTGACGACAATCGGCACGAAGGCTGTGACGTAAATAGATACAGGCCTGATGATCCACCAGAGCGCCATCCAGACGGCCGTTGCGATGGCGAACGAGGCCGCGGGCGTGAACGTGCCCCAAAGAAGAAAAGCCGACAAGAAGAATGATGCCGGACCGATGAGAATTTTCCATACCTTTGCCAAAATGCATACCGCCTCACATGCGCCCGGAGACCGGGCCTTCCGAGTTCCGTTATTTTTTCTTTATCTGTCTTTAATTATAATAAGGCGCATAACCATTTAAAAACTGTTAATTCTTGTTTATAATACAAGTATATAGTTGTAACAAGAGGGCCTATGAATTTTCTATCCATGAAATACTTCGTCGTGCTGGCCGAAGAAAGGAGCTTCACGAAAGCAGCGGAAAAGCTCCACGTGACGCAGCAGACACTTTCCGCGCATGTGGCAGGGCTTGAGAAGGAATCAGGCGCCAAACTCTTCATCCGCCATGTGCCGCTTGAGCTGACGGACGCAGGCCGCGTCTTCTACCGCTATGCCAGGATCATCCGCAGAAATGAAATGGCGCTTGAAAGAGAGCTGACCGATGCGGCCGGCATGGGGAGGGGGACGCTTCGGATCGGCGTTGCTCCTTCAAGAGGGCAGGTCGTCCTTACGCCCGTCATTGAATCCTTCCGGAAATCCTGTCCGGGCATCCGCATCCGCCTTGTCGAAATGGCAAATGACATGCTCTGGACAGCACTGGCAAGAGATGAGATCGACCTCGTCCTCGCCCGTGCGCCGGAAGCGCTTCCCGGCATCGCATGTATTCCCTTTGCCGAAGAGGATTCCGTCCTCTACCTCTCCGATGATCTGGCGGAGGCGCTCTGGGGAGAGAAGAAGGGAGAAATCCTCTCTTCCCTTTCTGAAAGAAACAGGGAGCTTCCTGAATCCTTTGCCGAATGTCCCTTCCTCTTGAACAGCGAGAGCGACATCACGGGGGCTCTTGCACGCCGCCTTTTCAGGGACGCCGCTATCGATCCCGTCATTGCTGTCGAGTCGGAAAGCATGGGCACGATGCTGAAGCTCTGCGTGGACGGGGCCGGCGCTTACTTCTGCCCCGAAAGTCTGGCGGAGAAGCTCCTTCCGAGAAGCGCGCAAAAAAAACTCCACCGCATCACCTTCGAGGACGGGAAGTACGAGATTTCCTTCGGGTACCAGAAAAGTGCTGAACGGTGGAGTATGATCGGTCGTTTCATAGAAGAGGCTTTCAAAAGCCGCGGGAAGAAGTTTCCCTTAGCGAAGCCATAAGTTGGCGGCGGCATGCGCTGCCTGCTCGTGCGTGATGTAGCCTTCCTGCGCCATGAGTGTCAGGACGACGGTCATGCGCTCGGTGCCGGCCTTGGGGTGATCGATGGGATCATAGGCAGAAGGCGCCTGCGGAAGTCCTGCAAGCATGGCGCACTGGGAAAGGTCGAGCTCCTTCGGCTCCTTGCCAAAGTACGTGTGGCTGGCTTCCCTGAGGCCGTATGCCCCGTGACCGAAGTAAATGGTATTGAGGTAGAGCTCAAGGATTTCCTGCTTCGTGTAGTAGCGGTCAAGCTGGACGGCAAGGGCGAGCTCTTCAATCTTGCGGCTCATTGTGCGCTCCGGCGAGAGGAAAATGTTCTTGACCGTCTGCTGGTCGATCGTGCTGCCGCCTTCGAGCGTTTCGCCTGCCATGTAGTTCGTCACCATCGCGCGGGCGACGCCGATCGGATCCATGGCGCCATGGTCATAGAAGCGGCGGTCTTCGGTCGCAACGACACCGTCGATGAGGTACTGCGGGATGTCCTTGAATGGAACGAAGTTCTCGCGGTGGACGCGGGATTCGAGTGCTTCCTTGAAATTCGTGAGGTCGTGGTATTCCTGGCGGAGCGTCTGGATGTCCTGCTCCTTGGCGACCGTTGCATTCGGTGCGTCCTTGGATTTATTGACTGTGACCTTGCCGGAATCCGTCGTTCCTGTCACGCCGGATGCGAAGGTGGAAACCATGTCCGTCACCTCGCCGTAGAGGGAGTCATCCTTCTTGTCGGATGAAGGCGCAGAAGAAGCCGCTTTGGGCGCGCTTCCTGTAAGACTGGCCGGAATGTACTTCTCGATGCCGCTTCCCTGAGAGAAACCCCAGTAGACGGCGCAGGCCAGAACGATAAGCATGAAAAGTCGTTTCATTGTATTCCTTCCCTGAAAACGGGATATTTCCCGTAGATATTCTGTTCTTTATTGTATCATAGGAAAAGAAAAGGGAAAAATGGGAAGAAATGGCCCCTGATGATTTTAAAAGGCTTTTTCCTGCCAATCGAAGGATAAAAAGGGAAATATCTTTCCTGATGCCTTTCCAAAGTCTCTGAGTGCGGTATTTCTTAAAATATGGTATAATAATTACACAAGCTGTATATCAGAAAAATATAGGATATCTGTTGGCAGTGGTGCATCATTATAGGCCGCTGCGTTTTTATGTGAAGGAGAGTTGTATGGCTGAAGACATTCATGAAATTCAGGACCGGCACGCCGAAGAGAACGGCAAGAGCGATTACGGCGCCAAGGATATACGAGTACTGGAAGGACTGGAAGCGGTTCGCATGCGTCCTGGCATGTACATCGGCTCCACATCGGCACGCGGCCTGCATCATCTGGTCTACGAAGTCGTCGACAACAGTATTGATGAAGCGCTGGCAGGCTACTGCACGCACATCGAAGTCGTCCTGAATGACGACGGCAGCTGCACCGTTACCGATAACGGCCGCGGCATCCCGACTGGCATGCACGAAACAGGAAAGCCCGCCATGGAAGTCGTACTGACAGTCCTCCACGCAGGCGGCAAATTCGGCGGCGACGGCTACCCGATTTCCGGCGGCCTGCACGGCGTCGGTATTTCTGTCGTCAACGCTTTGTCCGAATGGATGAAGGTCGTCGTCAAGAGAGAGGGCGAGTTCCATGAAATAAAACTGTCCCGCGGGATTGTGACCCAGCCGATGAAGACCTATGGCAAGACAGATGAAACAGGCACAAGCGTCACCTTCAAGCCGGACGCTGAAATCTTCAAGGAAGGCGTCGACTTCGACTATGACACACTGAAGGTCCGCATGAGAGAGCTGGCCTTCCTGAACAAGGGCCTCGTCATTACTCTGGAAGACCACAGAGACGGCGCTGTCAGAAGCGAACAGTTCCACTATGCCGGCGGCATCGCCGAATTCGTCCAGTTCCTGAACGAAGGCAAGGACCTCGTCGATCCATCCGTTATTGCATTTGAAGGCGAAAAGGACAAGGTCATTGTCGACATTGCCATGCAGTACCAGACCGGGTACACGGAAAACATGTACACCTTCGTTAACGACATCAATACCGTCGAAGGCGGCATGCACCTGGCAGGCTTTAGAGCTGCGCTCACCCGTGTCATCAATGATTATGCTAGAAAGAACAATTTCCTGAAGCCGAACGAAGACAACCTGTCCGGCGACGACGTCAGAGAAGGTTTGACCTGCGTCATTTCCGTCAAGGTTCCGAACCCGCAGTTCGAAGGCCAGACGAAGACGAAGCTGGGCAATCTTGAAGTCAAGGGCATCGTCGACAACATTGTTTCCGAAGGCTTGAAGACATACCTGGAAGAACATCCGCAGGAAGCACGCGCTGTCATTGAAAAGGGCATCACCGCATCCCGCGCCAGGGAAGCAGCCAAGAGAGCAAGAGAACTCACCCGCAGAAAGAATGCGCTTGAAGTATCCAGCCTCCCGGGCAAGCTGGCCGACTGCACGGAAAAAGATCCGCGCTTCCTTGAAATCTACATCGTCGAAGGTGACTCCGCAGGCGGATCTGCAAAGACCGGCCGTGACCGCCGTTTCCAGGCTATCCTTCCGCTCCGCGGCAAGATCCTGAACGTCGAAAAGGCACGCCTTGACAGAGTCCTGAATTCCGACGCCATCCGTACCATGGTCACTGCCTTTGGCACCGGCGTAGGCGAAGACTTCGATATCAAGAAACTCCGTTACTACAAGATTATCATCATGACCGATGCCGATGTCGACGGCGCTCATATCAGAACACTGCTTCTGACATTCTTCTACCGCTACATGAAACCGCTCATCACTGAAGGTCATGTCTACATCGCTCAGCCTCCGCTGTACCAGGTACGTAAAGGCCGTCAGAAATACTATACCTATGACGACGATGAACAGAACAAGCTTCTCGCAAAGATCGGCATCGACGGATGCGCCATCCAGCGTTACAAAGGTCTTGGCGAAATGAACCCGGAACAGCTCTGGGACACCACCATGAACCCGGAACAGCGCGTCATGCTGAAAGTCGAATTGACCGATGCTGTAGAAGCAGACCGCCTCTTCACCATCCTCATGGGCGACAAAGTAGAACCAAGACGTCTCTTCATTGAAGAACACGCCAAGGATGTAACGAACCTCGACCTGTAATCAGAAGGGGCTGTGACAAAATGCAAAAACATTTTGCCGCAGCCTTTTTTCTATGTCTTGACAAAAACGGGTTAAAATCCTTAAATCTGTATTTATATTCTTCGATAACGAGAAAGAAAGATTAAAAAAATTCAGAGTTGTAACAAAATTTTATCGAAAAAATTGTAATTTGTATTGGAACTATCGAGCCAAATGGTATAAAATAATAACGATGTAAAGAGAACGTCAACGTATTCACTGGAAAGGGGATTTGTGATGGAATATTTCTATCCTGCAATAGTCAAGCATGATGCAAAAGGAGGAATTTTCTCTGTCATATTCCCGGATCTGAATGGATGTCAGGCGCAGGGGCGCACTGCTGAGGAAGCAGTTCTAAAGGCAAGGGAAGCTCTGGCAGCCTCTCTTCTGGAAATGGAAGAGAAGGGCCTTGAAATTCCGCCTGCATCGGATGAAAGACTTTTTCGTCTCCGTTATGGCGGCAGCCGCTGCTGCACCATTCTGGTCAATATGGAAACCTACCGTGAATACCGTGAATATAAAGTAAGAGCCGCCGATCATCAGACGGCGGTATGGGCAGAGACAGCCCGCAAGACAAGACGAGTCGGAATTCTGGCAAGAGTCTTCGGATTAAGGTAATCAAGAGCCGCGGCTTCGTGCCGCGGTTTTTTTAGTGACCTGGGGAGGAAACTATGTGGGAGATGATTCCGAAGGAACTGGATGAGACGGATATGAAAATCATCCACGCCCTTCGAAAGAACGGACGCATTTCTATGACAGAGCTGGGCAAGGAAGTCTTCATGACGAGCCAGGCCGTGAAGAACCGCATTGCAAGGCTGCAGGACTTGGGCGTCGTGGAGCGCTACACGGTGAACGTGAACTGTCCGCTCTTCGGCTACACGATCCACTGCGTCTTCGAGCTCGTGACAGATGAGAAGACGAGGGAAGGCTTCCTCGAATTCATGAAACATACAGAATACCATATTTTCCACTGCTACCGCGTGGACGGCGCATACCGCTTCTTTCTTGATGCGCACTTCCACAGCGAAAAATCCAGAGCGGACTTCATCCGTGAAGTTTCCGCATTCGGCCGCCTTACGACACATCAGGTCATGGAAGAAATCCAGGGCCTTCACCCCGTAGATGAATGATCATCCACGCTGTTTTACAATTTATAAGGAGACTCGGAAGGGCCTCCTTTTTTATTGCTTTTTATACCCGGGGCGCCTTCGCACCGCTCCCGCCATCCGGCACTGATGCTTGCAAATCATTCTTATTTAGGCTATACTTGCAAAATATGCATAGCAAATACAACTTATCATAGAAAGAAGGAATACTATGACAATAGAACTTAATTTGTACCAGACGCTGGCAGCCGCTGTCGCCGTCTTCTTCCTGGGAAGCTTCCTGAAGGACAGGGTCAGCATTTTCAGGAAATACTGCATTCCTGCGCCTGTCATCGGCGGGACGATTTTCTCGATCGTGAACTGCATCCTTTACACGCAGGGCATCTGGAACTATTCGCAGGATACCGTCATGCAGAACTGGTGCATGATGCTCTTCTTCACCAGTATCGGCTACATGGCAAGCATCCGTCTCATCAAGAAGGGCGGACTCCTTGTCGTCAAGATGGCCTTTCTTGTCTTCCTCCTGATTGTCATTCAGGATCTGGTCGGTGTCACTTTTGCCAATGCCTTCTCGCTGAATCCGCTCATGGGTCTTGCAGATGGTTCGATACCGCTTGTCGGCGGTCACGGCACATCCGGCTCCTTTGGTCCTGTCCTTGAAGCACTGGGTCTTAAGGATGCGACAACGATTGCTTTTGCTGCCGCTACCTTCGGCCTTGTCTCGGGGAGTTTCCTTGGCGGCCCGGTCGGAGAGCTTTTGATCCGTCGCTTCCATCTGAAATCCGATGAAGATGAAAACGGAGATGAAGTCCCGGAAAACCGCACGGAACATGAAATCGAAGGTGATGATGCAGCCGCTTACCTCAATATGGACCGCTTCATGTACGCTTTCGGACAGCTCCTCCTTGCCATGGGACTTGGCACATATGTCAGCCAGTTCTTCATCAATATCGGTCTCGTATTCCCGGGATACATCGGTGCCATGCTCGTTGCTGCCGTCATCAGGAATATTTCCGACATGACCGGGCTTTTCGGATGCTACCAGAGGGAAAGTGAAGTCCTTGGCGGCATCTGCCTGAACGTATTCCTTTCCTGTGCGCTCATGAGCCTGAAACTCTGGCAGCTGGCAGACCTTGCTATTCCGCTGATTGCAACGCTCATCGTGCAGGTTTCCATCATGGGCCTCTTCGCTTACTTCGTCATCTTCCGCGTCATGGGAAGAAATTACGAAGCAGCCGTCATGGCATCCGGCAGCTGCGGCTTCGGCCTTGGTGCCACACCGAACGCCATCGCGAATATGAACGCCATGTGCGAAAGATTCGGCCCGGCGCATACCGCTTACTTCGTCATTCCGCTCATCGGCGCTTTCGTCGTCGATTTCCTGAATGCATCCGTCCTCATGGTCTTCATGAATATCCTGAAGTGACAATCGGCGGGGCGGTTTCATTCATGATATAATAAGAATGATTTACCATTGAATGATGCATTTTCCAAAGGAGTACACTTATGTTCGATTTTCTTGACCTGTCTACGCTGATCTACCGCGTACCAGCGCTTCTTCTGGCGCTCTCCTTCCATGAATACGCGCACGCCGTCGTATCCGACTCGCTCGGAGATCCCACGCCTTCTGCCACGGGCCGTCTGACGATGAACCCGCTGGCGCACCTTGATGCTGTGGGCACGCTGCTGCTTGTCCTCTGCGGATTTGGCTGGGCGAAGCCCGTCATGATCGACCCGCGCTATTACAAAAACTACCGCTCCGGCGTCCTCAAAGTATCCCTGGCAGGCCCCGGCGGCAACCTTCTTCTCTGCTTCATTTCCATCTTTCTCATGGGGCTCTTGCAGAGATTTGGCATGCTCGGCATGGGCGGATACCAGTTCCTTTACTGGATCATGCTTTACAACGTATGGTTCGCCTTCTTCAACCTCATCCCGGTCCCGCCGCTCGACGGCTCCAAAGTCGTCAGCATGCTTCTTCCTGGCGAACTCTCCTGGAAATTTGAAAACTTCAACGCACAATACGGCTTCATCATCCTCATGGTCGTTGTATTCTCCGGCGTTGCCAACAAATTCCTGAGCCCGCTCTCCAACCTCTTCGTAACCCTCTGCTACAACATTACCTACATCCTGCTATAGTTGGCGGGAATAGAGTTAATTCCCCTAACGGACGATGAAACTCTTCGAACCGGACAAAAGGTGCAAAACAAAAAAAGAGCTGTGAAATGATCCGTCATTTTCACGGCTCTTTTTTATGCTTTTTCCGCCGCCTGATGTATAATGAAAAATAAATTCTCGTGGAAGGAGGACATCATGATTACTACCTGGCTGATTTTCGAAATGGCAGGGACGATTGCCTTTGCTTTTTCCGGCGCTGCTGTCGGGCTCTACAAAAGAATGGATATTTTCGGCATCACGGTGCTCTCCGTCATGACGGCGGTCGGCGGGGGAATGATCCGCGATGTCCTCTGTGGCATCACGCCGCCATCAGTCCTCCGTTCTCCGGAAGGGCTCATCGTGTCGATCGTGACGGCGCTTGTCGTCGGCTTCGGCTATCCTCTTTTCCGCATCCCGAAGAGAGGGAAATGGGTCATCACGATCCTGTACCACTTGTCCGATACGATCGGCCTTGCCGCTTTCACCGTGACAGGGGCGCTCACTGCGTTCTACCGCTATCCTGGCTACAACATCGTCCTTCCCGTTATGCTGGGGCTCATCACCGCTGTCGGAGGCGGCATCATCCGCGATATGATGGCGCGCCGCATGCCCGTCGTCCTTTACATGGACGTCTATGCCATCGCATCGATTGCAGGCGGCCTTCTCCTCTGCGCTTTGAGAGAGCCATTGGGCACGCCGCTCGCCTCCTGGATTTCCTTTGCCTTCGTCCTGCTTCTCCGTTTTTTTGCCATTCATTACCACTGGCAGCTCTATCATCCGCACCGCCGTTTCCGCAGGATCCAGAGGGACTGAATTATTTCTTTACAAAAATTTTTCTTGACAAGCATTTGCGTTGAGCGTAATATTATAACCAACTTAAGGAAATCACTTAAGAAACTGAATAAAGACCTTACAAACCGGTGAGGCGGAGATAAAAACAGGAAATGCACTTCCAGAGAGCGGGGATTGATGGGAACCCGCAGTACGCAGCCCGTTAAATGGACCGCCGAGGGCGCTGTCAAAAGGAGAAATCCCTAGTATTCAGCGACGCATCATCTGCGTTATTGATGAGGGGTATGTTAGTACCCTGCGAGAGAGGGAGAAATCCAATTAAGGTGGTACCGCGAGTGTATATGAATGAGTACCGGGCATCCGGACTTTGAAATAGAGACCCGTCCTTGACAAATTTACTTTTGTCGAGGGCGGGTCTTTTTTGTTATCCGGAAGCGGAAAGGAGAAACAGGATGGAACAGTTGGAAAGAATCAAAGCCTATGCGAAAGACTACAGAAGAGTTCCGATCGCTAAGGAAATCTTCGCAGATGTCCGCACTGTCATCGGGACATTGAGAGTCCTGAAGAAAGTCAGCAGGACAGCATTCCTCTTCGAAAGCGCGGACAATACCGAGCGATGGGGACGCTATTCCTTCCTGGGATATGATCCAAAGCTTGAGCTCTTCGTGAAGAACGGAAAGATGACCGTCAAGGGCGCCGTCACAGAAACATTTGAGACAGACGACCCGGCCTCCGTCATCAGGAAAGTCCTTCACGAATACCACTCTCCGGAAATCCCGGGCATGCCAACATTTACCGGCGGGCTTGTCGGATACTTCGCCTATGAGTACGCGAGGTACTCGGAGAAGAAACTCTATTTCAAGGAGGAAAAGGAACCGGATATTTCCTTCAACGATGCGGACCTCATGCTTTTTGACAAGGTCATCGCATTCGACCATTACAGGAAAACGATCATCCTCATCACAAACGTCGACACGAGCGAGATCGAGACGAATTACGAAAAAGCGGTGAGGGAGCTCGATGAAATGGCAGAGCTCATCGCTTATGGAAAGGAAGCGGACATTCCGGAAGGAAAGCTCCTCAGCGATTTCAAAGACGAGTTCACCGAAAAAGAGTACGAAGCGCTCGTCAGAGAAATCCAGCAGCGGATCCATGACGGAGACATTTTCCAGGCCGTCCTTTCCAACGGCAGGAGCGCCGCTTTTGAAGGAAGCCTCCTCAATGCTTACCGGGTGCTTCGGACAATCAATCCTTCGCCCTACATGTTCTACCTTTCAGGCCACGACATAGAGCTCGCCGGTGCATCGCCCGAGACGCTCATCAAGCTGACGGGCGGCGAGCTTGAAACCTTCCCGATCGCAGGCACGATGCCAAGGGGAAAGACAGACGAGGAAGACGAAGCACTCGAAGAAAGGCTGGTCAGTGACAAGAAGGAACTTGCCGAGCACAATATGCTGGTCGACCTAGGAAGGAACGATATCGGAAAGATCAGCCGCTTCGGATCCGTCAGGGTGAGGGAGCTTCGGAAAGTGAAGCGCTTCTCCCACGTGATGCACCTCTGCTCCTTGGTCACGGGGACGATCCAGGAAGGAAAGGATGCGCTCGATGCCCTGGCCGCCGCGCTTCCGGCAGGCACGATGTCAGGAGCGCCAAAGATCAAGGCGATGGAAATCCTCCACGGGATGGAGAAATCGCCTAGAGGCGTCTACGCAGGCGCCGTCGGATACCTGAGCCTCACAGGAAATATGGACATGTGCATCGGCATCCGCATGGCAGCCGCCAAAGGGGGACGGGTATTCGTGAGAGCCGGCGCAGGCATCGTCAAGGACAGCGTTCCGAAGAGCGAATACAGGGAAACAAGGAACAAGGCAGAAGCCATGATTGAAGCAGTCAGGAAAGGACAGGAGGCGGGGGATTATGATTTTACTCATTGACCATTACGACAGCTTTTCCTTCAACCTCTACCAGCTCGTAGGAAGCCTTTCTTCGGACATCAAAGTCATCCGGAGCGACGAGCTCACCGTGAAGGAAATAGAAAATCTCAATCCTTCCCACATCATCCTTTCACCGGGAACGGGGCGGCCGGAAAATGCAGGCGTCTACGAAGAAGTGATTGAAAAGCTCAGGGGAAAAATCCCGATATTAGGCGTCTGCCTAGGCCATCAGGCGATCGGCGAAGTCTACGGGGCAAAGGTCATAAGCGCTCGGGAAATCCTTCACGGGAAATCCTCAGACATAGAAGTCATCAAAGAAACGCCGCTCTTTGAAGGGCTCGGGACATCCTTCGAAGGGGCCAGATACCACTCTCTTGCAATCGACCCGGAAACGATTGCGGGAGACCTCACGGTGACAGCCGTTTCCGATGACGGCGAGGTGATGGCCGTCGAAGACAGCAAAAGAAAAGTCTACGGCGTCCAGTTTCATCCGGAATCCATATTGACGCCAAAGGGCGGAACGATACTTAGCAATTTCTTACAGCAGTGAATGAGTGAATCAGGGGGAATCTATCATGATACAGGAAGCAATCAAAACCATCGTAAAGGGCAGCGAACTGCCATTTGAAACAGCGAGAGAATCCATGGGGGAAATCATGAGCGGGAAAGCATCGGAAGCGCAGATCGGCGCCTTCCTTGCTGCTCTTTCACTGAAAGGCGAGACCGTCGGGGAAATTACAGGATTTGCCAGAGCCATGAGAGACGCATGCGTGCCGGTCTCCCATGAAGGAGAAGTCTTTGAAATCGTAGGGACCGGGGGAGACGGAGCAGACACCTTCAATATTTCCACCACATCCGGCTTCGTCATCGCATCCGGTGGCGTCGCCGTCGCCAAGCATGGCAACAGGAGCGTTTCCTCCCGCTGCGGCGCGGCGGACTGCCTCGAAGCGCTCGGTGTCAACCTGGCTTTGACCGGCAAGGAAAACACCGAGCTTTTGAAGAAAGCAGGCATGTGCTTCATGTTTGCTCCCGTCTACCACAGTTCCATGAAGTATGCGGCCCCGGTCAGGAAAGCCCTCGGTTTCCGCACCGTGTTCAACATCCTGGGACCGCTTGGAAATCCGGCCGGCGCGACGATGCAGCTCATGGGCGTCTATGAAGAAAAGCTCGTCGAACCGATGGCTAAAGTCCTTTCGAACCTGGGCGTCAAGAGAGGCGCTGTCGTCTACGGCATGGACGGGCTGGACGAAATCACCGCCTGCGACAGGACGCTCGTCTGCGAATTCAAGAACGGCCTCTTCCAGAAGTACCTATTAGATCCCCGTGACTACGGCATGGAGCTTGCGCATCCGGGCGACCTCAAGGGCGGGGACAGCCGGGAAAATGCAGAAATCACAAGAACCGTCCTCTCCGGAGAAAAGGGACCGAAGAGAAATGCAGTTCTCCTGAATGCTGGCATGAGCTTCCACCTTGCAGAGGGCATGTCCCTTGCTGAAGGCATCCAGAAGGCAGCGGACCTCATCGACAGCGGCAAAGCCCTTGCCTTCATGGAACGCTTCATCAGACTCTCAAGGGAGGCGGCACAATGATCCTCGACACACTGGCAAAAGGCGCGAGGCGGCGGGCCAGGGTCCTGGAAGAAGCTGACGGCGAAGGCATCAGGGAAGCGGCGATAGCAAGAGCGCTTGATGAAGACGTCCATGATTTTCCCTTCGAGAGAAATCTCCGGGCAGAAGGCGTGAACATCATCTGCGAAGTCAAGAAAGCATCGCCTTCCAAAGGCATCATCGCTGATCACTTTCCCTACCTTGAAATAGCCAGGGACTACGAAAGGGCAGGGGCGGCCGCCATATCCGTCCTGACCGAGCCGGACTACTTTCTTGGAAGCGGGCTCTACCTGAAGAAAATCTCCCGCGCAGTGCAGATTCCGATCCTTCGGAAAGACTTCATCGTATCCGAAGTCCAGATCTACGAATCCAAGCTCCTGGGCGCCTCGGCCATCCTCCTCATCGTTTCGATCCTGACGGATGAAGAGCTTACAAGGTTCATCCGGACGGCCAAAGGCCTCGGCCTCTCGGCGCTTGTGGAGACAAGGACGGAAGAAGAAATACGGAGAGCCGTCCTCGCAGGGGCAAGAATCATAGGCGTCAATAACCGAGACCTCCGTGATTTCTCCATCGACAATACCCGCGCAGCAAGGCTGCATTCGCTGGTCCCCGAAGATACCCTCTTCATTGCAGAAAGCGGCATACAGAAGAGGGAAGACATCGAAGAGTTCCTTGCGGCCGGCATCCGAAATTTCCTCATCGGGGAAGCCATGATGAAGGCCGAGGACAAGGCAGAAAAACTTGCTGAGTTCATCGGGGAAGAGCCACGGGTCCAGTGCAAGATCTGCGGGATTTCAAGGGAAAGGGATATCGATTTCTTAAACGATGCCCTTCCCGATTACGCAGGCTTCATCTTTGCAAGAAGCCCGAGGAAGGTGACGCCCGATAAAGCGGCCGGCCTCATCAGTTTGCTGGATCCACGGATCAAGGCGGTCGGCGTCTTTGTGAATGAAACAGCAGAGACCATAGCAGACATTGCAAAGAAAACCCATTTCTCCGTCATCCAGCTCCACGGGGATGAGGATTTTGAAACGATCCGCGAAGTGAAGGAAAGGACAGGACTTCCCGTCTGGAAAGCCATCCGGGCAGGAAGCGAGGAAGACATTCTTTCATGGAACGATTCGCCGGCCGATGCCCTTCTCCTTGATGCGAAAGTCATGGGGAAGAGAGGCGGCACAGGAAAGCGCATCGATCCAAATCTCGCCAGAGCGGTAAGGAAGCCCTTCCTTCTGGCGGGCGGCATGAATCGTGAAAATATCGTCCGGGCAGCGCGCATCGCAAGGCCCTTAGCGGTCGACGTGAACAGCGGCGTTGAAACGGACGACATGAAAGATAAAGAGAAAATACAGGCGGTAATCCGTCTTTTGGCCCGGTCGGGCCTGCGGAAAGGATGAAAGGTATGACGAAAAGAGAAGGACGCTACGGCGTGCACGGCGGACAGTATGTCCCGGAAACATTGATGAATGCAGTCCTCGAGGTCGAGGAAGCGTATGAAAAGTACAAGAATGATCCGGATTTCAATAAGGAACTCGACGACCTGAACAGGAATTACACAGGCCGCCCCTCGCTCCTCTACTATGCCAAGAAAATGAGTGAAGACCTGGGCGGAGCGAAGATCTATCTCAAGAGAGAAGACCTCAACCACACAGGCGCCCACAAGATCAATAACGTCCTTGGCCAGGCACTCCTTGCCAAGAGAATGGGCAAGACAAGAATCATTGCCGAGACCGGCGCAGGCCAGCACGGCGTAGCTGCCGCAACGGCCGCTGCCCTCTTCGGCATGGAATGCGAAGTCTTCATGGGCAAGGAAGATACCGAGCGTCAGGCACTGAATGTTTACCGCATGCGTCTCCTCGGCGCCAAGGTCCATCCCGTCACCTCCGGGACCATGACACTGAAGGATGCCGTCAGCGAAACGCTCCGCGAATGGACGAGACGTCTCGACGACACCTACTACATCATGGGATCGGCCGTCGGCCCGCATCCGTTCCCGATGATCGTCCGCGATTTCCAGGCCATCATCAGCAAGGAAGCCAGAGCGCAGATCCTGGAAGCGGAAGGGAAACTCCCGGCCGCTGTCCTTGCCTGCGTCGGAGGCGGCAGCAACGCCATTGGCACCTTCTACCATTTCATCCCGGACGAAGGCGTCCGCCTCATCGGATGCGAAGCGGCAGGAAGGGGCATCCATACAGGAAAGCATGCGGCGACCCTCACGATGGGGACCGAAGGCATCTTCCACGGCATGAAATCCTACTTCGTGCAGGATGAATACGGACAGATCGCACCGGTCTACTCCGTTTCCGCCGGCCTCGACTATCCGGGCGTAGGACCCGAACACTCCTACCTGAAGGACATCGGCCGCGCTGAATACGTGCCGATCACTGACGACGAAGCCGTCGACGCCTTCGAATACCTGTCAAGGACGGAAGGCATCATTCCGGCCATCGAAAGCGCGCATGCCGTCGCAGAAGCCATCAAGCTGGCACCGACGATGAAGAAAGACGACATCATGATCATTTGCATTTCCGGCCGCGGCGACAAGGACGTAGCAGCCATGGCAAGATACAGAGGGGTGGACATTCATGAATAAATTAGAAAAAGCCTTCGACGGGCACAAAGCATTCATCGGTTTCCTGACAGCAGGCGACCCGAGTCTGGAAGATACCGAGCGGTATATAGAAATCATGGCAAAGTCCGGGTGCGACCTGATTGAAATTGGTATTCCTTTCTCCGATCCTGTGGCAGAAGGGGAAGTCATCCAGAAAGCGACCATCCGCGCCCTTGCTGCCGGCACCACGACAGACAAGATCTTCGACATGGTAGAAAGAGTCGCTCTGAAAATCGATATTCCTCTCGTCTTCATGACCTACCTCAATCCGGTCTACGTCTACGGCGCAGAGAAATTCTTTGCCCGCTGCGAGAAGGCAGGCATCTCCGGCATCATCGTTCCAGACATGCCATATGAAGAAAAAGGAGAACTCGCAGAACCCGCCAGAGCGCATGGCGTGAAGATCATCTCCCTTATCGCCCCGACCTCTGAAGGCCGCGTCGGCATGATTGCGAGAGATGCAGAAGGCTTCATCTACCTCGTTTCCTCCATGGGGGTCACAGGCGTCAGGAGCGAAATCACGACGAACGTCAAAGCCATCACCGATACGATCAGGAAGTACACGGACGTTCCCGTCGCCGTTGGCTTCGGCATTGCAACGCCCGATCAGGCGGAAGACATGGCGGGAGCTTCTGACGGCGCCATCGTGGGAAGCGCCATCGTCAAGATCATCGAAGAGCATGGCAGCAAAGCAGACGAGCCGCTTGCCGCATACATCCGCTCCATGAAAGACGGCGTGGAAAAAGCAGAAGGGAAATAAGCAATATAAAAAGGGCTGTGCAGGGAGGAATCCTTCCACAGCTCTTTTTCTTATTCCCCATTTCCTTATATATAAGTATATACAAATAAAGAGAAGTGACTGATTTCCGACCGACGAAAAATAGAAATCTTTCACTCTAGCATTTCTATGAGTTCATGGTATAATGAGGGCGTTGCGATACTTTCTCAGAAATCATTCAATCAGGTGAAAGCCTGTGATAAGGAGCATTTCATGAGCACATTGATAAAAGCGCTGGCGGCTCTGGCTGCAGGCGCGCTGACGGCGTATCTTCTGCCGAAACATAAAAAAGGAAAAGAAAAGAAGCGCCTTCCCGTGGGAGAGAGCTTCCGTTTTCTGGCGGAACAGACAGGCACCTGCCGCGATCCGATTCCGGTCTACTACTACCGTCCGGCTACCTGGACCGAGGACCAGCCCGTCTTCATTTCCTTCCCGGACGTGACACGCCGCGCAGAGAAATTCGAACGCCATATGGAAAGCCTTGCCGTGAAGTACAACATGCTGATCGCATGCCCTGAATTCTCGACGAAGAAATATCCGGGCGCGCGCTGGTATCAGGAAGGAAACGTGAAGGACAAGGAAGGCGAGGAAGGAACGATCAAGCCAAGAAACCACTGGTCCTTCGATGCCGTGAACCATATCGTTGCCGCTGTCCGCGCAAGAACCCATGCCAAGGGAAAGGTCATCATTTTCGGCCATTCTGCCGGCGGCCAGTTCATGCATCGCTACAGCCTTCTTGATGGAAGAGCTGACGTCGATGCCATCGTCTGCGCCAATGCGGGATGGTTCACGATGCCTGACGATACCACCTGCTACCCGTACGGCACAAAGGGCCTCGGCCTTTCCGATGCCGATCTGGCTTCTGCCTTTGCTCTCCCCGTCATCATGCTGATGGGAAGCGAGGACGTTTCCAGAGAGCAGCCTTTCCGCGCGACCCCCGAGGCCGATGCACAGGGCAAGAACCGCATGGAACGCTGCCTCCATTACTTCGATGCCTGCCAGAAGAAAGCCGAAGAACTCGGCGTTCCCTTCAACTGGAAGAAAGGCGTCGTAGAAGGCGCTGCCCACGAAGGCGGCAAGATGGCAGAAGGCGCCATGAAACTCTTCTGCGAAGAACCGCTCGATGAAACAGTAGGAATGTAAGAACTTAAAAGTAAGCACTTGAAAAGGCTGCGGCGAAAGATATATCTCGCTGCAGCCTTTTTTCATTTCATCACCAGTCAATCCATGTGAGTGCTTTTTCCAGTTCGTAGAAGGTCTTGCCATCCCAGAGGATATCTTCGGTGAGATGGTTCAGCACATCTTCCGCGTCGTCACTTTCGTAGTAGTACACCATTTCCATGAACTCTTCGAAAGGCTCGCCCGTGAAGCGGTACTTCTCCACGCTGATGCTGTTAGTGTCCCTTCCCGGATGGAACTTCAGCCCCGAAAAACGGTACACATAGCTCTTGTGCCTGACGGAAGCTTCCCCGTCATTCATAAAGTCGATAAATTCATCTGCGTCGCCGCCCTGCATATTGTCCTCCTTGTTCTTAACTATATTGGACGTCTTTATTATACAGGAAATTTGCGGGAAGCGGTAGGATGCCCTTGCCTTTTTTGCACTTGCCCGTCGTGGTATAATAATTAAATACGATATTCAGTTGTCAGCTGTCAACCAACTTAAAAAAACAGGAGGAATGATGAAAAAGGCAATCATATTATCCAGCGGGGGCGTCGATTCCACGACGTGCGTATCCCTGGCTGTCGACAGACTGGGAGCAGACAATGTTGTGACTGCTTCTATTTTTTATGGCCAGAAACATAAGAAAGAAATCCTGGCCGCGCGCAAAGTGGCAGAATACTACCACCTACGGCATTATGAATTCGATCTTTCCTCCCTCTTCCAGTATTCGAACTGCTCGCTCCTTGAAGGCTCCACGCAGGAAATCGTGCATGAAAGCTATGCCGAGCAGATTGAGAAGAACGGAGAAGGAAAAGTTTCCACGTACGTCCCCTTCAGAAACGGACTGATGCTCTCCACAGCGGCTTCGCTGGCAGCCAGCCTCTTTGAAGACGACGACGTAGATATTTATATCGGCGCCCATGCCGATGATGCGGCCGGCGATGCGTATGCCGACTGCAGCGAGCCATTCCTGAAAGCTATGGGAGATGCAGTTTCCATCGGCACATACGGAAAAGTCCATCTGGCATTCCCCTTCGCCAAGCTGAACAAGGCAGGCGTCGTAGCTATGGGCCTTAAGCTCAAGACACCTTATGAACTCACATGGAGCTGCTATGAAGGCGGCGAGAAACCCTGCGGAACCTGCGGGACCTGTATAGACCGTGCAGCTGCGTTTGCTGCGAACGGCGTTAAAGACCCGGCCCTCTGAGCCGAGAAAGGAATATTATGTTTACCGTAACAAAGAGAATGGAAGTATCCGGGGCGCATTACCTGCACCTCGATTATGAAAGCAAGTGCACGAACCTGCATGGCCATAACTGGATCATCACCGTCACCGTCCAGAGCGAGGAAGTCGACCACAACGGCATGGTCGTCGATTTCAGCAAGATCAAGGAAATCGTGAACCGCTTCGACCACGCCCTCATCAATGACGTCATGGGGGATATCAACCCGACCGCCGAAAACATGGCCAAGTGGCTCTGCGACCGCATCCCGCACTGTGTACGCGTATCCGTACAGGAAACGGAAGGAAACGTGGCCACCTATGAAAAGTGAGTACCGCTATGACGACGGACTTTTCCATGTGACCGAGATCTTCGACAGCATCGACGGCGAAGGAAAAAGAACCGGCTGCATGGCCACTTTCGTAAGACTGGCAGGCTGCAACCTGCGCTGCACGTACTGCGACACCGCTTACTCGCTTGAACTTTCCGACACAAAGGAAGCGCTGACGGAAGATGCACGCCCACGAACGTCGTCGCGAAGCGCGACGCCCTCGTCACCGAGGTGCGCGCTTACGACGGCAGGGCAATGGTGAGGAAGGGCGGCACCGTCACGGCGGGTCAGCTCCTCATTTCCGGCGCGGTGCAGACCGAGGGGCCGGAGCGCCCGAACGTTCCGAGCCGCCTGCTCGCCGGGCGCGGGCAGGTCCGGGGCCGGACGTGGTATGAGCTTTCGATCCGGGTCCCGCTGCAATATGAGGAAAAGCGGTACACCGATGACGAAAAGCACAGCTTTGCGCTGCTCGTGGGCGAAGGACGGGTAAAATTTGGCGCAAAAGGGAGTAGCAATTTGCAGGGCAGTTGTGATAAAATAATACATCAAACAAAATTATCTCTGCCCGGCGGTATGGCGCTCCCGCTCACCTGGGAGGAAACGACGCTGCGCCCCTACGAAACGCGCACCGTCACAAGGACGCGCACAGAGGCCGAGGAGCTCGGCGCGCGGACGCTTTCGGCGTATCTTCTCACGAGGATCGACGGCGCCGTGACGGCGACGCGCGTCGCCTCGGCGGTGCAGGGGGATTGGCTGCTCGTCACGCTCTCGGCGGAATGTCTGGAGCAGATCGGCGAGACCGTGCCCATTTTAACGGATTGAACGCATTTTCCTGCGGCGCTGCCGCAGGAGCTTATGAAAGGACAAGCTTTTCTATGGAACAGCGCATCAGCATTGAACGCCTGGAGCAGGCGATCAACCTCTTCGGCTCGTTTGACGAGAATATCCGCCTCATCGAGTCGGAATTCCACGTCACCGTTGCCAACCGCGAGGGCGAGCTGCGCGTCAACGGCGAGCCGGAGGACACCATGCTCGCCTGCAAGGCCCTCTCCGCGCTTTTGACGCTCTCCAACCGCGGCGAGGCCATCAACGAGCAGAACGTCCGCTACGTCATCGGACTGGCCCGCTCGGGACAGGAGGAGAAGATCGGCGAGCTGACGCAGGATGTCATCTGCATCAGCGCCAAGGGCCGCCCCATCAAGCCCAAGACCATCGGCCAGAAGGAGTATGTGGACTCCATTTCTCAGAATACCGTCACCATCGGCGTCGGTCCCGCCGGTACGGGCAAGACCTATCTCGCCGTCGCCGCCGCGGTCGCGGCGTTCCGCGAGCGGAAGATCAACCGCATCATTCTCACGCGCCCCGCGGTCGAGGCGGGCGAGCGGCTCGGCTTTCTGCCCGGCGACCTGCAGAGCAAGGTCGATCCCTACCTCCGCCCGCTCTACGACGCGCTCTTTGACATGCTCGGCGCGGAGACCTATCAGAAGTATCTCGAGCGCGGCAACATCGAGGTCGCGCCTCTCGCCTATATGCGCGGCCGCACGCTCGACGACAGCTTCATCATTCTCGACGAGGCGCAGAACACCTCGCGCGAGCAGATGAAAATGTTCCTCACGCGCCTCGGCTTCAACAGCAAAATGGTCATCACCGGCGACGTGACGCAGATCGACCTCCCGGCGGACAAGGCGTCCGGCCTCAAGGAAGCGATGAAGGTGCTCGACGGTGTGGACGATATCGCCATCTGCCGCTTCACCGGCGCGGACGTTGTGCGCCACGCACTCGTGCAGCAGATCATCGCCGCCTACGAAAAGCACGAAAAGGCCGCCGCTGCCGCCGCGGAGCGGGAGAAGAAAACCGCCGCGCCGCAGCGCCGGGACAATAGCGGATACAATAACTACAAGAGGAAATAACGATGCAGCATAAATTCTACATTTACCGGGAAAAGCGCGGTCTCGGCCACCCGGAGACGGCCGCGCTCGTGAAGAAGGCCGCCGCCGCAGCGCTGCGCGCCGAGGGCGTGGACGAGCCGTGCGAGATCGGCGTCACGCTCACGAACGACGAGGGCATCCACGCCATCAACCGCGAGCAGCGCGGCGTGGACCGGCCGACGGACGTGCTCTCGTTCCCGATCGACGAAATGGACTATGACACGAACCGCCGCTATCTCGGCGACATGGTCCTCTCGCTCGAGCGTGCCGAAGCGCAGGGCGAGGAGTACGGCGGCGGATTTAAGCACGAGGCGCAGTATCTCACGGTGCACTCCGTACTGCATCTGCTTGGCTACGACCATCTCGACGAGGGCGAGGAAAAAGCCAAAATGCGCGCAAGAGAAAAAGCCATTATGAAGGAGCTCGGCTATGATTTCTAAAACTGCCATGATCACCATCTGCGGACGGCCCAACGTCGGCAAATCCACCCTGACGAACGCTCTCGCCGGGGAAAAGATCGCCATCGTATCCAACAAACCGCAGACGACGCGAAACCGCATCACCGCCGTGTGCCAGCGCGGGGAGACCCAGTTCGTATTTCTTGATACCCCCGGCTTCCATAAGCCGCGCACCCGCCTCGGCGACTATATGGTGAATGTCGTGCGCCAGAGCGTCGCGGATGTAGACGCCGTCGTGCTCGTTGTGGAGCCGGTCGCCTCTCTCGGGCCGCAGGAGCGCGAGCTGATCGCAAGCATCAAGGCGGCAAACTGCCCGGCGGTGCTCGCCATCAACAAGCTCGATACCGTTGAGCCGGAAAAGCTCCTTGCCGTCATCGCGCTCTACAGCGAGGCGTATGCCTTTAACGCCATCGTCCCCATCTCCGCCAAGACCGGCGACGGCGTGGAGGAGCTTCTCAAGGAGCTCGATAAGTTCGCCGTGGAGTCCCCGGCGCTCTTCCCGGAGGGCGTGACGACCGACCAGCCGGAAAAGCAGGTCTGCGCCGAGCTGATCCGCGAAAAGCTGCTGCTCAATCTCGAACGCGAGGTGCCGCACGGCACGGCGGTGGAGATCACGCGCTTTTCCGAGCGGGACGACGGCATCATCGATCTGGAAGCGACGATCTACTGCGAAAAGGCGAGTCACAAGGGAATCATCATCGGCAAGCACGGCGCGATGCTCAAAAAGATCGGCGAGGACGCCCGCAAAGATATTGAAGAATTTATGGGCACGAAGGTGTTTTTGCAGACGTGGGTGAAGGTAAAGGAAAAGTGGCGTGATTCCAATTCGCTGCTGCGCAATTTTGGCTATACCGATACCTGAAACTGCCGCCATATCCGGAAATTCCCGGTCATAACCGCCCGGCGCGGGGGAAAACTCCCCGTATGGATACGAAGATTTTCTGGGACGTGTTCCGCGACACCGGCGACCCGCTCTGCTGGCTGCTGACCCGCATCGCTCCGGCAGAGAACAAAAAGAAAGAACAGAAGACGAACGACAGAGCGCCATCACGGCCTCTGTCGTGAGACAAGAGGTTTACATAATGTACAAAACCCTGCACGGACTGGTGCTGCGCGAGGTGAAATACAAGGAGTCGAGCAAGATCCTCACTATCCTCACGGAGGAAGAGGGGAAAATCACCGCGGAGGCGCGCGGCGCGCTGCGCAAGGGCTCAAAGTGCTCGGCGGCGTCGCAGGTGCTCACATGGTCGGAGCTGACATTTTTTGAAAACCGCGGCCGGTATACGCTGACCGAGGGGAGCGTGCTGGAGGACTTCGCGGCGCTGCGCGCCGATCTCGGCGACTATGCGCTCGGCTGCTATATGGCAGAGCTTCTGGAAGCCGTATCGGACGAGGACAGCCACAGCACGGCGCTGCTGCATCTGGGGCTCAACGCGCTGTTCGCGCTCTCGCGGCAGCTTTATCCGGCCAAACATATCAAGGCGGTCTTTGAGCTGCGGCTCATGTGTCTTGCGGGGTTCGCTCCGCAGCTCGACCGCTGCACGGACTGCGGCTCGCACACGCCCGAAAAGCCGCGCCTGAGTCTCTACGGCGGCGGCGTCCACTGCACCGGCTGCGCGCCCGGCGCGCCGGGAAAGTCAGTGCTGCTCTGCGGCGCGTCGCTCGCCGCCATGCGTCACGTGTGCTCGGCGGGGGAGAAGAAGATCTTTTCCTTTACGCTGGACGAGTCGTCGGACGAGCGCTTCTGCACGGCCTGCGAGGAATACACCCTCGCGCAGCTCGACCGCGGCTTTGGTACGCTCGATTACTGGCACTCGCTGCAAAATCAGTGAACGATAATATATTTATGTTAACTATATTACGTTAATAAAATTGCGTAAACCGAATTATGCAAACCGAATTATGCAAAACGATTTATGTTAATAAAATTACGTAAAACAAATTATGTAAACACATAACACAAACGGAGAGATAAATGGACTTACTGGAAAAATCAAGAAATACCCTCGAACTGCCGGCGGTGCTGGAAATGCTCGCGGGGGAGGCGGTGTCCGAACCGGCGAAGGCCGAGGCGCTCGCTCTCGTGCCGAGCGTCCACCGCGCGGAGGTCGAACGGCTGCTCGCCGAGACGAGCGATGCAAAGGACATGATGGCCTATAAGGGCAGCCCGTCGCTTTCGGGTCTGCGCGATGTGCGCGGCTCGCTCGCCCGTGCCGATATGGGCGGCGTGCTCAATACGCGCGAGCTTCTCGAGATCGCGGGCGTGCTGCAAAGCGCGCGCGCCGTGCGCTCCTACGGCATGAGCGCCGAGAAGGAGACGTGCATCGACCATCTTTTCAAAATGCTCCAGACGAACCGGTTTCTGGAGGACAAGATCGTAAACTCCATCCCCGGCGAGGATGAGATCGCCGACAGCGCGAGCAGTGAGCTTTCGGACATCCGCCGCAAAATGCGCGCGGCGGCGGCTCGCGTGCGTGACAGCCTGCAGAAAATCATCTCCGCGCCGTCCATGGCGAAGTTTTTGCAGGACCCGATCATCACGACGCGCTCGGATCGCTACGTTGTTCCGGTCAAGGCCGAATGCAAGGGCAGCGTTCCGGGCCTCGTACACGATGTTTCGGCCTCCGGCGCCACGCTCTTCGTCGAGCCGATGGCGGCGGTCAAGGCGAACAACGAGATCCGCGAGCTGAAAGCGAAGGAAAAAGCGGAGATCGAGCGCATTCTCGCGGAGCTTTCCGCCGAGTGCGCCGCGCACCGCGAGGATATCGACGCCGACTTCTCCGCGCTCGTGCGGCTCGACGGCATTTTCGCGCGGGCAAAGCTCAGCTTCAAGCTGAATGCCGGTGCGCCGGAGCTCTCCGAGCGCGGCGTCCGGCTGCGCCGGGCGCGCCATCCGCTGCTCGATAAGGACAAGGCCGTGCCGATCGATGTGGAGCTCGGCGAGGATTACGATACGCTCGTCATCACCGGCCCGAACACCGGCGGCAAGACCGTTACGCTCAAGACCATCGGCCTTCTCTGCCTTATGGCGCAGTGCGGCCTGCACATCCCCGCCGCGGAGGGAAGCTGCGTTCCCATATTTGATAAAGTCCTCGCGGACATCGGCGACGAGCAGAGCATCGAGCAGTCGCTCTCCACCTTCTCGGCGCACATGGTGAACATCGTGAACGTGCTCAAGGAGTGCGGCGACGGATCGCTTCTTCTCTTCGACGAGCTCGGCGCGGGAACAGACCCCGTCGAGGGCGCGGCGCTTGCCGTTTCGATTTTGGAGGATGCCCGCGCGCGCGGCTGCGTTATCGCCGCAACGACGCACTATGCCGAGCTTAAGGTATACGCCACGAACACGCCCGGCGTTATGAACGCCTCGTGCGAGTTCGACGTGGACACCCTGCGCCCGACGTACCGGCTGCTTCTCGGCATTCCGGGAAAATCCAACGCCTTTGCCATCTCCCGGCGGCTCGGTCTGCCGGAAGAGATCATCGAGGACGCCAAAGGGCGTGTCGGCATGACGAGCGCAAAGCTCGAAGAGACGATCGAAAAGCTCGAGCAGACCCGCCAGATCCTTGACCGCGAGCGCACCGAGTCCGCCCGGCAGCTCCGGCAGGCGGAGGAGGAGCGGAAAAAGGCCGCGCAGCTGCGCGCCGAGCTTGAGATCCGGCTCGAAAAGTCGGAGCAGAAGGCGCGGCGCGAGGCCGAACGAATTCTGGCCGACGCCCGCGCCGTGGCCGAGAGCACGTTCCGCGAGCTGGACGCGATGCGCTCTGCCCAGAACGAGGAGAACGACCACCAGCGCATCAACGCCGCGCGCGCCGAGATGCGCCGGAAGCTCAACGAGACGCAGGACTCCCTGCGAAAGGACGAGCCGGCGCCCGAGGAGAAAAAATCCGCGCGCGCCGTGCAGGTGGGCGACGTGGTGCAGATCCGCTCCATGGGCGTGAAGGCGACGGTGCTCGCCATATCGTCCGACCGGACGCTCACCTTGCAGGCAGGCATCCTGCGCGTCACGGCGCGCGAGGACGAGGTGCTGCTTCTGGAAAACGAAAAGCCCGCCGTGACCGTGCGCACCGAAAGCCGCGGCACAGCGCTCCGGCAGAGCGCCGTTTCGTCTGAACTCGATATCCGCGGCATGGAGACCATCGAGGCCATCCCGGTCGTGGAGCGGTACATCGATTCCGCGGTGCAGTCGCGCCTGGAGACCGTGACGATCATCCACGGCAAGGGCACAGGGGCGCTGCGCGCCGCCGTGCAGCAGTCGCTCCGCCGCAATAAGCAGGTGAAATCGTTCCGTCTCGGCCGCTACGGTGAGGGCGAGACCGGCGTGACCGTTGTGGAATTGAAATAACAGCGCGTCGAAGCCGGGATTTTTGCTGTGCATTTTTCCAAAACGCCGGGAAAAAGGTTGACGTTCCCCGCGCGCTTTGTTAGAATATAGCCGTATAAAAGCATATCCGCGCAAAGCGATCCATAGCAGTTTTATTTAATTTTATGATGATAGGGAGCGGCGATTATGGTCAGCAAAGAAGTAGTCATCAGCAATCAGGTGGGCCTGCACGCCAGACCTGCAACGTTCTTCATCCAGAAGGCCAACGAGTACAAGTGCAGCATCTGGGTGGAAAAGGACGAGCGCCGTGTCAACGCCAAGTCTCTTCTCGGCGTTCTTTCTCTGGGTATCGTGAAGGGTACCTCCATCACCATCATTGCGGACGGCTCGGACGAGGAAGAGGCCGTGGCAGCGCTCACCGCGCTGATCGCCTCGGACTTCGCGGAGTGATCTGCGGAAGCAAACAAACGGACAAGGGCGTGTTATAAACACGCCCTTGCTTTTGCATTCTGGGACTTTTCGGAGGATACCGTGACCAAGATCGAGGAGCTGCGCGAGAAAGCCAACCGCCTGCCGCTTCTGCCGGGCGTCTATATTATGCTGGACGCTTCCGGCGAGGTGATCTACGTCGGCAAGGCTAAGGCGCTCAAAAACCGTGTGACGAGCTATTTCCGCGGCGACCATCTGCCGAAGGTCGCGGCGATGGTATCGCACGTGAACGACTTCAACGTCATCATTGCCGAGACGGAATTTGAAGCGCTCGTGCTGGAAAACTCGCTCATCAAGCGCCACAAGCCGCATTACAACATCCTCCTCAAGGACGATAAGGGCTATCCGTTCCTGCGTCTTGACCGGCGGGAGCCGTACCCGCGCTTTACGCTCTCAAACCGCGCGAACCCGGACGGGGCAAAATACTTTGGCCCCTACGGCGGCCGGGGACAGACGATGAGCATCATCGATACGCTCTGCAAAACGCTGGGCCTGCCGACCTGCCGCCGCGTGTTCCCGCGCGACATCGGCAAGGACCGGCCCTGCCTGCAGTACCAGATGGGCGCGTGCCGCGGCTGGTGCCGCGGCGAGCCGGGCGGGGAAGAGTACCGCCGCGCGATCGGCGAGGCCGTGGATATCCTTGAAGGGCGCAGCGCGGAGCTCGTCCGGCGCATCGAGAATGAGATGAATGCCGCGGCCGAAGACCTCCGGTTTGAAGAAGCCGGGCGCCTGCGAGACCGGATGCGCGCCGTATCCACGCTGGAAAACCGCCAGCGCGTCATCGCCGCCGCCCGCGCCGATACGGACGCCGTCGGTTTCGTGCGCGGCGCGAAAAGCTGCTTTTCCGTGCTGCACTATACGAACGGCGACCTCTCCGGCAAGGATGTATCGCTCATTGACGATCCGACGGAAACGGACGGGGAGGCTCTGTCCGCCCTGCTGCGTCAATATTATGTTAACCGCTCAAGCTGGCCGAAAACGATCCTTCTGCCGTTTGAGCCGGAGGATAAAGAGGACATTGAGCGCTGGCTTTCGGATATGGCCGGGCGGCGCGTGTATCTCGAGGTGCCGCAGCGCGGCGACCGCGCCCGCTTTGCGGAAAAGGCGGCGGTGAACGCGCGCGAGGAGATATTGCGCTCCACGACCGCCGAGCAGCGCCGGAGCAAAACGCTCTCCTGGCTTCAGGAGGCGCTTCAACTCACGGAATTTCCGCACCGGATCGAGGCCTATGATATCTCCAACACCGGCAGCACGGGCATCGTCGCTTCCATGACGGTGCATGTGGACGGCAAGCCCCTCAAGCGCGATTACCGGAAATTCCGCATCCGCAGCACCGAAACGCCGGACGACTACGGCTCCATGCGCGAGGTCATCACGCGGCGGTTCACGCACTATCTGGATGAGGACGGAAAGTTCTCCGCAAGGCCGGACGTTTTGTTCATCGACGGCGGCGCGGAGCACGCTTCGGCGGCCTGCACGGCGCTCGAAGCGCTGGGACTCAGCCTGCCGGTGTTCGGCATGGTGAAGGACGACAGGCACCGTACGCGCGCGCTCATAACGCCGGAGGGACACGAGATCGGCATACAGGCAAATCCTGCTGCGTTCGCGCTCGTGGGCCGCATTCAGGAGGAAACGCACCGCTTTGCCATCGAGTATCACCGCTCGCTGCGCGACAGCGTGCGCGGCTCGACGCTCGATAAGATCCCCGGCGTCGGGGAAAAACGCAGAAACGATCTTTTGAAATCCTTCGGCTCGGTGCGCGCGATCCGCGCGGCGAGCGCGGAGGAGCTTGCCCGGGCCGTGCCGAAAAACACGGCGCAGGCCGTATACGACTATTTTCACAAAACCGAGGAGGAAACACCATGCGAGTGATCACCGGCACATGCCGCGGCCGCCGTCTGCTCGAGCCGGTGGGGCGGGATGTCCGCCCCACGGCCGATCAGGTGAAGGAGGCCATGTTCAATATCATCCAGTTTGATGTGGAGGGGCGCAAAGTCCTCGATCTGTTCGCCGGAACGGGTCAGCTCGGCATTGAAGCGCTCTCCCCAGCTTTTTCGTCTCCATTGCACCGCCGATCGTCAGTACATCCGGATGTACG
>ERZ773148.689-NODE-689-length-29027-cov-4.645865_pt1 | contig 29027 bp, 19 predicted proteins | sample MGYA00580846_ERZ773148 | MGnify/ENA primary metagenome ERZ773148 (study PRJEB29015, sample SAMEA2737879) | human gut metagenome | biome: human gut; feature: human-associated habitat; material: faeces | place: China | collected 2012 ... | reverse complement strand
TCCCTTCGGCTTCCCCTGGTCCATGATCCGGCACTGCAGCACGGACTTAATCCGCTCTGTGGCTGCTCGCCGGCGAAGGTCACATGGGTGACAGTATTGCTGTGGTCGTCGTTGTTGAGGTTGTCAGCGAGGAACCCCTCCTGGTCCTTATTCTTCCGGTGGCCGTAGAGCGAGAAGAAATACTCCTTCATGTCGCCCGACAAACGATAGTTGGCTTTTCCGGTGAGCGAGTCGTCGGCACCAATGCGGTAGTCGTAGGAGAGATGGTCGACCGATGTCGTAGCCGGCAGCACCGGTACGGTCTCCAACGTGTATTTATCGCCATTCTCCACTAACGCTTGCTGCCCTTGGATATGCTGCGGGATATAGTTGTAAGGTGTGTATTCCATGGTAGCATCGAGCCAATAGGTCTTTCCTTTGAGCCGCATCACACAGATGACATGGTTAGAGGCAGCGAGACAGGGGTAGTCGCCCATGCGGATGGTGATGTCGCGCGTGCCGATGTCGGCTAAGCGCGCATCATAACCCTCAGCCCGGAGCAGGGTACGCAACAGCAGGGCCATGCCCTTACAGTCTCCGTAGCCCTTGCGGAGCACCTCGCTGGGGCGGTCAGGGCGGTGCCCGGCAATGCCGGCCTCGTAAGCGACATAGCGGATGTTGCGCTGTACATAGTTGTAGGTGGCACTGATCTTCTCCTCATCGGTGCGACACCCCTTGGTGATGGAGGCGATGAGCGCATCTTGCTGAGGCAACGAGCAGTCCACCTGCTGCATCTGTTGGGTCAATCAGTAGAGAGCGTCGACATTGGCGAAGGGCCCGACGATGATAAAGTGCGGCTGCGTGGCGCTCAAAGGCGGCTGACTGTCATCATCGGGGATGGCAGGGATATCATGGATGGAGAAGGTAAAGATGGAGTCGGACCCGCTGGCACGTTTCGTGAGCTGGACATTGCTGCCACAGTTCATCGGGATGATACGCCATTGACTACACTGCCGTGGCAAGATGACGGTCACCTGCTTGTCGCGTATCCTATAGGAGTCGGCAAAATAGACGCGTGCCCAATAGTGCGCATCGGTAAAAGTACGGGTATAGGAGAGCGTCGCCTTCGGGTGTTTGCGGTCGAGCGTGGTGGAGAAGAAGCACACCTTCGTGTCGTCGTAGAAGATATTCTCCGGTGTCGACGTCTTATAGGAGGCTGTGGAACGTGAGCAGTCAGCTCTGTTCAGGGTGATAAAGTCACCATAGAAGACATCTGGTTGTATAGTCTGCGCGATGGTACTGTTGAGTTGGTATTCGGTCTCGGCACTGTTCACCACGACAAACTTGCCGTCACGCACGGCGACACGGTATTCATCGGTAGCCTTGCTGATGACGACATCGTCATCAGCAGCCTGAAGCCTCGCGGGAAGCATCACTGTGAGTAGCATAAAGACTGCCATAAGGCAACGCTCTGGCAGCTCGTGCCATCTCATATTTTCACTATTCATACAAGTTTTGTTGTTTTTTGCAAATTTAGCGAAAATATAAAGAAGACACAAGAGAAATTCACAGTTTTTTTCGGAAACGCAGCGTTTTCCGCTCTTGGGGATTTTTTATAAACAACCTAAGTGCCCTTCAAGCTTCGTTCGTATTTATCATAGATATAGCCGTTACAAATTAAATCTCTCAGAAAAATATTCCTCTAATGCAAGTTTGTCATCTTCTCTGTTTGAGGAGGCAATGCCAACATATTTATCAATAGACAAAGGCATACTCTTAACCTTTATTCTCTGTAAAGGAGCCTTTTGCGTCTCATGCCTCATTTGAAGTACAAGCTTCTTCAATTCATTCATTGCCTTACGCAAATAGTTCTCGTCCCCAGATAAATATCCGAGACTACGATATATCTCTGCATTAATCTCAATTGAAGTCATAATGATTCTTCCTTTCTTTTTTTTGCAAAGATAGCTATTTGTCTGAGAAAAACAAATAATGTCGCCTTATTTTTCTTTTTTTAGATTGTTTCATATTCCATACCTCCGCATTCCTTAGCACGTCTATACCATTTCCAGTGTGCAATGCTTCGGATGTTGCGCGGCATATACCAGCGAAGTCGGTGACAAATGGCACAGAAAAGCGCGACAAATGCCACGGATATCGTTGGCATTTGCCGCGCATCATGTTGAAGGAGCTAACTATCTTTCAGACCGTCACACGGGATTATTCAAACTGGAAATACACAGAGACCCAATAATTTGCGACCGAGCCATCAGCCGTCCCGAGATAGCCTAAATAGAAAGAGCCGGAATTACGTGCCGAATACCATTGGCAATTGTAGATAGGCAGTAATTCGAAGTCGCTGATAACGACATTGCTGTCCTTGCCATAAGGATAGAGATAGACATAATCGTTGACATACCACCAAATGGCAGGCGTGCCATAACCATAACCGCCCCAATCGTCCTCGGTATAAAGCGGACTGCCTGCAGGCAGGCTCAGCGTGAGTTTGCCGTCCTTGATGTTCAGCACCAGACCGTAGCCACTGTGCATGAAGTCGCTGATGCGGTAGACACCGCCGCCAAGGTCGTCGGCCGTCTCTTCCCACGCCTTACCATCAAAGTAGCCGGGTATCCAGAACTTTATCTTCACCGGTGTAGGAATGGAAGCGCGGGCGTCGAGCTTGATGCCGCCGTCGAGATAGGTGTAGGGGTCCACCTCGTCGGTGTTGAGCGAGAGCGAATAGATAAAGGCCTGGGGCACCGTCGCCGTATCGGGTATGGTGACGGTAATGGTAGCCACAGAGTCGCCGTCGGCAAAGACAGCATTGTCGTCAACGGTGACACCGGCCGTGGTGGTACTGTTCTTCACCACGGGAACAGTGAGAGTCCCTTTCTTGGTGTTACGCAGCACCTTGACAGGAATCTTATAAGTGCTCTTGTCGGCCTTGTCGAGGATGACCGTCTCCTCATTGTCACCGGCGAAATGCACCTGCTGGTTGTTGGCTGACAAGGCGGCGGCAGGCTCATAGTCATCATCGGAAGACGAGCAGGCAGCAAAGCCAAAGGCTGTGAGCAGGACGAGCACAAGACCGCCGAAGCTGGAAAATATGTTGTGTTTCATACCTTTTCGTGTTTTGAATGTTGATAATAGCGATGTTCCGCCTTAGTTGGCAGCACTCTCCACACCCGACGGGTCGGGGTTGTTGATAATGGAGCTGTTGTACTGAATCTCCGAGTTGGTGATGCACAGGTTCATGCGCGGAGCCACATAGCCATTGGAGAAGTTGAAGCGGTAGACCTTCGGATGGTTGCTGCCGTCGTAGTTGGTCTTGATACCTATCCTCAGGCGTTTATAGTCGAAATAGATCAATCCCTCGCCCCAGAACTCAATACGTTTCTGCCGTATCACCTCGTTAGTAAAGTTCCAGAGGTCTGACGACGCACACGTATAAGGCTTGGCGTTACCATCGGAGGCAGTGCAGCGGTAGTTGTTCATGAAGTCCTCAAGAATCTTCTGACCGGCCGCCAAACCACTGACATGCGCCGTAGCCTCAGCATCAATGAAGTACATCTCCTCCACACGCATCAGCGGAATGCTGACAGCGGCACCGACGGTGTAGTCTTTCATATTATTGCTGCTGGGTTTGAACTTCAGTCCCGTGTAGCTGCCAAGTTTGGCGTAGTTGGCATTCGTGAGAATGGTGTTGTATTTGGAGGCGCTGTCAGCCTTCCCAGCATCCTCAGGAGCTATCCAGGTATCCCGGCGCCAGTCAGCAGGGTTCATGGCCTCATAGAGCTGGCGGTCTATCTGACGGGTAGAGCCATAGAGGTAACTGCCTACACCAAACTCTGTCTCGGCAGACATGAACGACGTGAAGTTTTTCCACGACCAGTTGGTATCAGAGTTCATATCGTCACTACTGATGCTCACGGCAAACATCCAGGAGCTGTTGCTCATGTTGAAACCCTTATACCAGTCATCCTTTGACATGGGCGAGAATCCCTGTGCTTCCGCCAGGCGTGCGTATTTGCTGGCATTGGCATAGCATTCGCGGGCCGAGGTGATGCCGAGCTTGTCATAGGTGGCGCAGTTGGCATCGTTGGCATGGAAGGAGATGGAGTCGAGGTCGGTGGGCGTGTTGTCGAACCGTGAGGCCAGCGTCAGCCAGAAACGGGCCTTGAGACCATAGATGACGGCGGTGTTAGCCTCGTTGATACCGTCGCGAGTGTTGCCACTGAGCAGGGACTCAGCGCGGTTGAGGTCGGTGAGGATGAAGCGATACATCCTATAGAACGGTACGCGGGGGTTGTGGTAGCTCTCATCCTTCGTTGTAGCCTCCGTGGTGATGGGCACGGTCAGACCATAGACACCGTCGGCCTTAGCCTCGTTGTCGAGACTGGGATAGCCCGTGGTCTGATACTCATAGAGCTGAGCCATATTGAAATAGGCCAGAGCCCGATAGGCCAGCGCATTGCCGACATAGGCAGCACCGGCATCGGTGGACTTCTTCACGTCGCTCCCGGCAGCCAAGACCTTATTGGCCTTAGCGATGATGTCGCAATAGAGCTTCCACGTGTCATAGCTGTAAGCATAGGTCGGGCCGAGATAGTTGCCCTGGCTGTAGGCACTGAAATAGTCATAGCCCGTAGCGGCAGGCGGTATCTGTCCCGTCATGGCATCGAGGGCCACCATCTGCCCGGCAAAGCCGGCACCACCATAGGAAGAGCCCATATTGAGCATCTGAGCCACGACACCCATGTTGAGGGCCTCCAAGGCCGAGGTGGAGCCTTCCACCTGCCCCTTCGTCATGCCGTTGGTAGGATATTCTTCATCAAGGCAGCTGCTGAGCACCGGCACCGCCAATGCCACGGCAAGAATATGTTTAATCTGTATTTTCATAGCTTGTCTGATTAATGTTAGAACTTGACCGTGATTCCGCCGGAGATGGTACGGATGGGTTGATAATAGGTGAAGTTGAGGTCGCTGTCATCCTGCACGCGCACCTGTCCGTCGAGGGCTGTACGCGGGTCGTAGCCCTTGCGCTTGGTCCAGTAGTAGACATTGTCGCAGGAGCAGTAGATGCGCAGGCTGGTGAGCTTGAGTTTCTCCACGAGGCGGCGGGGGAAGGTGTAGCCTAAGCTGATATTCTTGAATGTCAGCGAGTTGTTGCTTGTCAGGAAGCGGTCGGACATGCTGGCTGAGTTCTCATCACCATACTGGAAGCGGGGGATGGTACTCGTGGTGTTGTCCGTGGACCAGGCGTTGAGGAGGTCCTTATGCAGGTTGCCACGCTCCGACGATGATGTCGCAGAGCCCATGAGGGCCCGATAGCCGTAGTCGATACCCTTGCCACCAAGGGAATAGAGGAAGCTGGCCGTGAGGTCGAAGCCATAGGCCGAGACCGTGGTGCCGAAGCCGCCGTAGACCTTCGGGTTGGCATCGCCGCAGAGATAGTAGGTGGCCTGCGAGTAGGTAGTGGTCGTGGACTGGGTGCCGTCGGCATTGGTGACATACCATGTCGACTGGCCCTGGCTGTTAGGGCCGGCATACTTAGGCATATACCAGGTGTAGAGGGGCAGGCCCTCACCCACGAAGTTGTAGTTGGAGAGGTTGCGGTAGCCATCGTGCCCCTCCATATTGATAATCTTGTTCTCGTCGGGGAGATAGGTGACCTTGTTCTTGTTGTGTGAGATGTTGAAGTTCACATTCCAGTTGAAGTCCTTCTTGCGGATGATGTCGCCGCTGATGGAGAACTCGACACCCTTGTTGACCATGTCGCCGACATTGTCGTAATAGCCTGTGTAGCCGATGGAGACAGGCGTGGTGAACCACAGCAGCATGTCGGTGGTCTTACGGTGATAGTATTCCAGGCTACCAGTGACGCGGTGGTTGAAGAGCTCGAAGTCGATACCGGCGTTGAAGTTGCCATTCTTCTCCCACGTGATGTCGTCCTTACCCTTCTGCGAGAAGCTCAGAGCTGCCTTGCCGTTGGCAGTGGTAATCTTGTAGAAGTCGGTATAGCGGAACTCACCGATGTTGTCGTTACCCTGCTCACCATAGCTGGCCTTGAGCTTGAGCTGGTCTATCCAGCCGGTCTTGGGGAACCACGGCTCCTTGTTCATGATCCAGGCACCGCCCAATGACCAGAAGTTACCCCAGCGGTGGTCGGGAGAGAAGCGGGAGCTGCCGTCGCGACGGAACGAGAAGGAAGCGAAGTAGCGGCTGGCGTAGTCGTAGTTGGCACGGAAGAACCAACCCTCTACATTATATATAGATGTGTAGCCCTCAGAGCTGAGGAGGGTGACGGCACCGTCGAGCTCTTTGTTGGCAGCATAGTTGACGATGTTGCTCTTGGCTGCACCAAGCGTGCCGTCGTTGTCACGCGTATACTCATGACCGAAGAGCAGGTAGAGGCTATGCTGGCCCAGGCTCTTGCTCCAGTTCAGCAGCTGCTGCGTGTTGACGGAGTAGGTGCGGTAGTGGTAGGTGCTGGCATAGCCACCCGTCTGACCGGAGTAGCCGTAGTCAGGGCTCCGGCCTGTCATGGAGCGGTTCTCGGTATCATAGATATTGACATTGAGCGTGAGTTTGAAGTCGCGAAGGAAAGAGATGTCGGAATAGGCGGCAAAGCCTAAGGCATTGCTCTTGCTGTTGGTGAGCGTCAGGAGGTCGTCCTGGATGTAGTTGTCACCACGGGCGTTGGGCCTGATGACACCGGTGATGAGGCCGTCGCCGTAGTCATAGACTTTGCCGTTGGCATCGGTGAGGATATTGCCGTTGGCGTCGCGCACATACACCGGATAGATGCAGGGCGTGGTCAGCGAGCCATAGTAGGCGTAGTTGTTGCTGTTGCTGTTGGTATGGATAAAGCGGGCGGTACCGCCAATCTTCAGCCACTTACGGGCTTGGTAGTCAATCTTCATCATACCGTTGTAGCGCTTGAAGTCGGCACCGTTGGTGATGCCCTCGTTGGAGAGATAGCTGCCACTGCCATAGAACTGGAACTGGTCATCGCCACCGTTGATGCTCATGTTGTACTCCTGGCGCAGACCTGTTTTGATGCCTGTCTTACGCCAGTCGTCAGAGGTGAGCAGATACTGGTTACCGTTGTTGGTCACGACATTCCCTAAAGTAGCCTGCGGGTTGAGCTTGCCGTTCTGACCAATGAGCGACTGGCCGCTTGGCACGGAATAGATAATCTCGCCCAAGCCGCCGTTGGTCTGTTCACTGACCAAGGCCGTGTTGGCCGACTTCCAAGCGTTATAAGATGTCTGACCCTGCGAGTTGGTGTAATAGTTGTACAAGCCCTTGTAATACAACTCATAATACTGTGCGGGGTCGGTGATATAGTCGTAGTTGACATAGGCACTGGAGTTGGAACCCCACTTGGCGTCGAGGGAGATGGCAGCCTTGCCTTTCTGCGCGTGCTTGGTGGTGATCATGATGACACCGTTGGCACCGCGCGCACCATAGAGGGCATTGGAGGCAGCATCCTTCAACACGCTGATGCTCTCCACGTCCTGAGGGTTGATGTCGCTATAGTTACCGGAATAAGGCAGTCCGTCGAGGACAATGAGCGGTGAGCTGCTGGCATTGATACTGCTCACACCGCGGATACGTATGGTAGGATTGCTGGCGGCGGGGTCGTTGCTCTCCACCATCTGCACACCGGCCACCTTACCGTTGATGGCCTCGATGGCGTCGCTGACCTGCCGCTTGCTGATGTCGTCGCTTTTGAGCACACCGGCCGGAACCGGTGAAGCTCTCACGCTTCTGCTTACCGAAGGCCACCACGATGACATCGTCGAGGCTCTGCTGGTCGGCAGAAAGCGTTATCTTCATGTTGGGCTTGATGGTAACCTTCTTCGTCTGCATGCCCATATAGGTAATGACAAGGGTACGGGCACTGGCTGGAAGGTTAGACAATTGGAACTTGCCGTCGATATCCGTGACGGTACCCATCTTGGTACCCTCAATACGAATGGAAGCTCCGGTAATGGGCTGACCGTCGTCCTCGGCGGTCACCACTCCTGACACCTGTGTCACTTGCGCCCTCACAGACATAAAGACAAACAGGAAGCAGGCAAAAAGCATCAGAATCCTTTTATCCATACGAACAATCTTTAATACATACACAATTATTAACTACTCTCTCTTACTTAAAATCTCTTTTATCCGTTGTTTCTTTTTGTCTACTTCTGCATCATCGTGAGGCCACGCCAGGCCGAGACGGAAAGAAAGATAAGATAAGTTTCTTTCAACGTTGTTTGTATTCGTTTGTAAAGTTAGCCATTGTTTCCCAATCCGCAAATTTTTCGACAATATTTTTATTTCAACTTGCATATAATATTCATATTGTTACATTTCTGCCCACTTTTTGCTCAAATTGAAGTAATGGACAAGGAGCTGTAGCTTTACAAATTGATAGTTTTTAAGTTTTGGAGGATAGGATAGACACAACGAAGCATCTCTCACGCATTGACCGCCACTGTGTTGCCTTTGTTACGACTCAGACGGCGGTATTCCGAGGGTGTGACATTATACTTCTTCTTAAACTGGCGGTAGAAGGTGCGCAGCGTGCTGAAGCCCGACTGCTCCGCGATAAACTCCAAGACGTAATCAGTGGACTCTAAAAGCAGACAGGCATGGCGCAGACGGAGGTCAAGAAGGATGCTTTGCACGGAGAGATGCTTCTTACTTAAAATATTATTGATGTCATCGAGTTTCATGCCCAACGCCTTTTCCAAGATGACATCGTTGAGGTTGGGCTCGCTATAGAGATGGTCTTTGGAGAGAAGAGCTGACACCTGGTCGCGGAGCTCGTCGGCATCGGCAGGCTGCTCGATCTTCGCCACAGTACGCGCCACCGTCCGTTTCATCTGCTTGTTGATGAAGTGAGAATTGTTGACGAGTCGTCTGTGGAAGCCTATCAGCACACCCATGACCACCAAGCACAGCACAATGCCACCACCCAACAGCATCTCATGGCTAAGTTGGCTCTGGAGGTCCTGGTGCAGGGCCGTGACCTCGCGATGGACGCTGTCGCTGGCAGCGGCGTAGCTCCGACGAGCTTTGTTGACATCCTCACCATTTTGCTTCAGCACCTTCACTATCCTCAGACTCTTCTCGCGCTCACCCTCGTGGGTGTAGACCTCTAAAAGAACCTCGCACACCTTACGCAACTCCGGCGACGTACTGCCCATATTATTCGCCACAAAATCCTCACCCAAGTCCAGGACCGCCTTCGGCGGCATGACACTCATGCGGTTGTAGGCATCGAGCAGACGACCCGTTATCTCCTCGGTATGGGGGTAGCGCTGGAGAAGTGCCAAAGCACTGTCACAGGCCACCTTGGCCTCCTGCCTCCTGCCAAGGGCAGCACAGCCCTGACCGAGACGGGCATAGAGTTCAAGACGATGGATGTCATAGCCAGCAGCATCGGTGGCACCGTCGCCACCACGACGCTGTTCTCTGACAAGGGCGGCGAGGGTCTGACGAATGTAGGCAACAGCCTGCTTATTCTTTTTATTATAGAGGTAGATGTCAGCCTCCAACTTATCGAAGGCATGGCGGAAGATGTTGCAGTTTTCTTTCGACCGTGGATATTGCCGTTGCATCTCTCGCATATCCACCCTTGCTTTGTTCAGAGCTTTGAGGACATGAGTTTCATGGTACGATGTCAGCTCGCAAAGAATCTGGTAATAGTCGCATTCCAAAAGGCTGTAGACCCTGATTCCGGGCGACGCGGCGGTAGCATCAGCTTCACCAAGCTTCTTGCGCATATCCCAAAAGGTATCAGCAAGACGCCCATAGTCGCCAAGGCTGTATTCGATGGAGCACTGCAGGCTCATGCCGCTAAGCCACGCATCCAGTTTTTTCCCCCCCCTAACCGCTGCAAGACCAAAGCATGGCGGAAAGCCTCGTTATAACGGAAATTTCTTAAACAAACATAACCGGCAACATATTCAAAACGCTCACGTGAACAATTCCGCCACCCCGTCTTGACAAGGTGACGATGAGCCTCATGGAGCAAGCGGTAGCCCCGCAACGGCTCGGTAACGTAGATTTTATCAATATACCCAATGTCTAAACTGTCCATCTTATTTCTTGATGCAGCCGTGACAGTAATGACACACAACATTGATAAAAAAAGGAAGACAAAGCGTACGTATTTCATACGACTCTATTTAGGTTGTTTAGTACTGACTGAAGGCTTAAAAGCCCGGTGGCAACAAGGAGTGACATGGTTTTGTCACCTTACTTCGGCAAAGATAAGAAACTTTTATCATATCCGCAAACCTTTTGAAGACTTTCTATACAAAAAAATTAGGACGATGTCACTAACTTCTCGTCCCGTTGTCACCAACTGACAGCCTTTTGTCACCTGCCCTTTGAATTTTCTTCCCTAAATTTGCAGCAGTCTTCACAGACATTAGCACTTTCCACAGACGTTAATCAAACAGCAAGCGATATGAACACATCCATTCTCACACGCATGGCAAGGAAGCTACTGATATTATTGGTACTCTTGGCGCTCGCCATTCAGGTCCAGGCGCAGCAGGTAGCGGTGAAGACCAACCTTGCCTATGACGTCACCACCACCTTCAACGTTGGCGTGGAACTGGCCCTCTCACCGAAATGGACACTCGACGTGTCGGGGAACTACAACCCGTGGACTTTCTCCGACAATAAGAAATGGAAGCACTGGCTCGTCCAGCCTGAGGCCCGCTACTGGTTCTGCAACAAGATGATGGGCTCCTTCTTGGGCTTCCATGCCTTAGGCGGACAGTACAATGTCGGCGGAGTGGACTTTGATGTCAACTTTCTCGGCACGGACTTCTCCCAAGTCAAGAACCACCGGTACGAGGGCTGGGCCATAGGAGCCGGCATCGCCTACGGCTATGCCTGGTCGCTGTCACGCCACTGGAACCTCGAAGCCGAGATAGGCTTCGGTTATGCCTACACACGCTACGACAAATACGAGTGTAAGAAATGTGGCGAGAAACTCGACGACAACGCCGGCCACCACTATGTGGGACCCACAAAGGCGGCTATCAACTTAGTGTATGTTTTTTAATCAGGAGGACGACACCATGAAAAGCAATATCCTCTCTGTCACGCTACGGCGTGCATCCCTCGGGGCCTTACTCCTCACCCTCGGCACCACAACATTACAGGCCCAGCAGCTCGCCGGCGAACAGGTCACCATCAGCAGCAAGCAGGTGACGCGCCAGGGCGACAAGGTGCAGGTGCTCATCGACATGAACATGGACCGCCTCAAACTCAAGGGCAACACCGGACTCGTCCTCACGCCAATGCTTGTCAACACCACCGACACGCTCCGCATGCCTGCTGTGGAAGTCATGGGACACAAACGGTATATCTACTACCTGCGCAACAACAAGTCGGCAACGGCCAACCCGCTGACGGTCAGGGAGCATCACAACGGCATCAGCCAGACCGTGAGCTATCGCTACACTACCGACTTCCAGAAGTGGATGGAGGGCTCACAGCTCCTCATCGCCGAAGGGGCATGCGGCTGCGACCAGACCCTCGTGGCCGACAACAATCTCACCGATGCCGGACAATGGCTGGAGCCCGTCAGAACCGCTGAACCCGTCAAATCCAAACAGCTGAAGACCTACCACGTCACGGGGGTGGCACGACTCGCCTTCCCCATCAACAACGCCGAGATTCATGCCGACATGGGCAACAACCGTCAGGAACTCGCCGCCATCGACAAGACCATCTCACAGGTGAGCAATGACACTACGATGAAGATTACCTCCATCCTCATCCACGGCTATGCTTCTCCCGACGGCAGCTATGCCAACAACGAACGACTTGCCAAGGTGCGCGCGGTAGCTCTCACTGACTACCTCGCCAACGTCTACCACATCGACCGCAATATCATCACCACCACCTCTACGGCGGAGGACTGGCAGGGCGTCAGCGACTATCTTGAGAAGAACGACATCCCGCAGAAGACCACCGTGCTGGGCATCCTCGACAGCAACCTCACACCCGATGAAAAGGAGCGCACTATAGCTGCCAAGGCCGGCGAAGCCCACCGATTCCTCATCAAAAAGGTATACCCCGCTCTCCGGCGAACGGAATATACCGTCTACTATGTCTACAAGAAGGAAGTCACCCCCTAAGCCTGCAACAGACTCAACGGAGATTCATCCAAAAGAATATTTATTAACTTCTAAACCCGTACAACTATGAAAACTATCCATTATCTGTTCTCAGCACTGCTCGCCATGACAGCATGCGTGTCTTTCACCGCATGCAGCAGCGACGACACTACCGACAGCGCCCCGACTCCGCAGACCGCGGATGGTTTCTACATGACCCTTACCATCAAGGGCACCGAAGCCAATGGCGCCAACGCCAAGGCTACACGTACCGCGGTGCAAGACCCCACAGAGGCGGCCACCGCCGAGGAGAGCACCGTCAACAGCGGCACACTTTACCTCTTCAGCGGTGTTGTAGGTTCCGGAACGTTAGCCTACAAGAAGACTATCACCACCGCCGAATGGAACGACGCCAAGGTGCCCACACAGGGACAGGACGGCTCCGTCACGGTGAAACTACCCATCAAGAACGTCACCGTCGGCACCTCCTATAGGGTCTACTTCCTCGCCAACGGCAAAGGTGTTGAGGACGATCCCGGCAACAGCACCATCGAAGCCGGAGATGTAAAGTTTGTCAATAGCTATGCCAAGCCCGGAGAGTTCATCATGTTCAGCCAGAACAATCCCGGACACCTTGCAAACCAGTACACCGTGACCTTTACCGAAGAGAACAAGAACAAGGATAAGCCAGCTACGCTGTCCAGTCCCATTCTCATCGAGCGCGCCGTAGCCCGTATCGATGTACCGACAAACGAAGCTACCAGCCTCACGGCGCCATCGGCTGAAGACCTCGCCAAAATGAGCACGCAGCAGAAGGAGGCGCTTCAGGACGCTCGCGACAATGTCAAGAGCATCACCCTGGAAAAGTATGCCATCTCCAACCTCGCCAAGAAGACTTATATCATGCAGCATTGGTCGGACAATGAATACCTCACCCTCCCCACCGACAGCTTAGGCTACTGGCAGACCTTTGATGAGTTTGGCACAGCGACAAGACAGGACAACCCCGACTTCTTCATGGCAGTCAACGGCGCCTCTGCTGACTATGTCTTCGAGAACACGACGTCTCTCAACAATGACGCTACGGCTATGTACTTCCAGTACAAGGTGGAGCTGAAGTCCTACGAGAAAGCCGACTTCACCGACGGCACCTTCTACCGCTACGACGGAAAGATCTACACACGTTTAGCCGACATCATCGAGAGCGGCAAATACGGCACCAACCCCTTCGGCAAGACGGCCGACAAGCTGCTCACGGAAGACCTGCAACGCACCGACGGCAAGCTCGGTGCCAACGAAGCTGCCCTTGAGGCCTTCCGCAACGCTCACAACATCCAGATATTCCCGCAGGGAATGGTCTACTACCGCCAGCTCATCCAGGACACACACTACACACGTGAAAACTGGTTCTCCATCCTGCGCAACACCATCTACAAGCTCAACGTGAAGAGTGTTTGGAACATTGGGGCTGACGTGCCCAACGGCGACAACGGCAAGGAGACAGAATTCTACTATCTCAACGTCGAGGTCTCTGTCAATCCGTGGGTCCTCAACACGCAGAACGTGATTTTAAAGTAACAACCTAAATACCGACTGTTATGTACATCGACTGGCACAATACATTTCTTTGCGCAGCCATGGCGCTGCTCTCACTGTCATCATGCGTCAAGGACGACATGGACGACTGCCCGGCAAGCAAGGTGTCGATCCTGTTTGACTATACCTATAATATGAAGGAAGCCGATGCCTTCACCACAAGGGTCAGAAATGTCAACGTGTACGTGTTCGATGGCAACGGGAAGTATATCACCAAGCAGAGCCAGTCGGCGGAGCAGTTCGCCGCTGGCTACACCATGGACTTCACAGGTCTGGAGCCCGGGAAATACACCTTCGCCTGCTTAGCACGCGGCAAGCAGGCCAGCGAGATTACCAACACCGACGAGGAGTTCCAGTTCTCAGGAACTTCCTCCTCGGTAGAGGACATCAGGGCCACCCTCGCCGCTAATGTCAACGACTATGCCTTTGCGCCCCTCTTCAGCGGTGTCACTACCGTCAACTACACGGGCCGCGACGTCACCGGAACCATCAGCCTAAAGAAGTGGACCAACAACTACCGGGTGGTGCTCATCCCCTACAGCAATGACATCGATGGCTTTGAGGTCAACAACTTCGACGTGCGCATCTCTGGCATCGCCAACTCCCTCGACATCTACGGCAAAAATGATGGCAGGGGCAGCATCATCTACTTGCCCTACCAGGCCAACCTCGTGACCAACGAGGGTAACGAGGCCAACGTCAACGGACGACCTGTGGACAAGGCACTCGTCTACGACCTGAAGTCATCGCGCCTCTTCGAAGGACATCCCGACCAGCGCATCATCATCACCGACAAGCGCACCGGGCGTCAGCTCTTCAACCACTCCCTGCCCTGGCTCTTGGCACTCTACAACGGCTCGCTGCGCAGCCAGCAGTGGAGCAACCAGGAATATCTCGACAGACAGGACAACTACTTCCTGACATTCTATGTCGCCAACCCGTCGACCGATTTCTATCTCTCGGCCAAGATCAAGATCAACGACTGGGTCGTCAATCTGCAGCATGTCATCGGAATGAAATAACCAAGGAGGACACACCATGAAGTACAACACGCGAGAAATCATCCGTCACACCGTCAGAGCCTGTGCCCTGACCCTCGTGGCCATCGCCGCCGCGTCGTGCATCAACGATGATGTCCTGACGACCGACGCCGAGAACGACAACGACACCTATCTGTATCTGAACTTCCTCACCCAGAAGCCTACGGTGACACGTGCCGTTGACAACACCAGCGAGGCCAACCCAGCGGCCGAAAGTTTCATACACAGCCTCCGTGTCTGGGCTTTCCGCGCCGGCAACAGTGGCACGGACCTCCCCGTCGGCTATAAGGAGGAGACTATCAGCGGTGAGACCAGCCATCACACCCTAAGCGTGAAGCTCCCGGCAAAGGTGGCAGGCCAGCACTACGACGGCATAGACCTCTTCATCCTGGCCAACTCAGAGAGTCTGGAACCTCTCCAGGCTCCCGATGGCACCAATATGGGCCTTACGCGCGCCGACCTGCAAGGCGCTGCCATCAGGCAGCGGTTCGCCGTCACCGACGACGGCAAGGCGCAAACGCAGGAGGTCCCCGCTACGGGACTGCCCCTCTCGCGCACCGTCACAGGCATCTCCCTGGCCGACCACGTCGCCACATCGCCAGCCGAGGCTGCTGCCAAGGGCGTTAAAGTGCCGTTGCTCCGCACCGTCTCCAAGCTACACTTCTTTGTGGCCCGCAAGGCCAACGCCGGCACCGAGAACGCCCATATCACACGCATCGTCATCAATGGCGGGCTGCTGCCAGAATACAGCCATGTCTTCCCAGATGCCACGCCCTACGCCCTCACGGCTACAGCGGGCCTCACGGCCACCGGGAAGGTAGCGGGTCTGAAGCGGGTGATGACGGCTTTGACACTCCCCGCTATCAACAATGCAGTCATCGCCGAGGTCGACGACCCAGCTACCTTGGAACGCGGCGCCGAGGAATCGGGAATGGACTACATCAGGCGCCTGCAAGCTGCCGGACTGCTCTCACACGACAGGGTCTACCTCCGCGAGACCGACAACGCCATCAGTGGTATCGTCTACTACAAGCTCGATGCTGACTCCCGAGAGCGCAGTGCCTCCTTCACAGTGCCCGGCGACAACAGCGCCGCGGCACGCAACCACGAGCTCCTCGTCTATGCCTACTTCACCGAGGGTGGCAGCCTGCGCATCAAGCCCGTCGTCATGGACTGGCTCGACGGCTCATCAGTAGACTACAGCAACCGCATCGAGCTAAAGATCACACGCTACGCCTACAAGCTCTCGGAAGAGGATGGAATACCGGCCGTAGCTGTTGCCTACCAGGCCAACGGCACGCCAGGCATGTCTCCCGTCATCAATGTCGAGAAGCTCATGACAAGCGGCATGGACTGGATTATACAGACCGACAACCCGGCCTTCGGCTTCTATAAAGACGGCAAGATTACTGAAAAGCTCACAGGTGACGGCACCACGACGTCCTTCTCCTTCCAGGTTGTGGCCCGAAAGCCCATAGACCTGGTCAACCCGCACAACCGAAACGCTAAGGTCTACCTCATCATCCCGGAGATGGGAAACATCAAGGCCATCATCAACGAAGGCGACGGCAAGATGGAAGGCACGCCCTATGAAGTCTATTTCCGACAGGTCACTCCCGACGAATACCAGGAACTACCGGAAAAGTAACAACCCGCAAAACTAAGAACTATGGCAACGTATCATCATCTTCTCCTTACCGCCGGCACGGTGGCTCTCGCTGCACTGTTAGTGGGGTGCAGTGCCGACGAGCTGTCTGCCCCCACCAGCGAGAGCCTGAGCCTGAGCGCGCAGATAGAGAATGTCGCTGTGACACGGGCGTCTACTGTTTCCGATGCTTCTCTCAACGAGACCTCCATCAACCACCTCGACGTGCTCATCTACAATGGTGCCAACGGTGTGCTGCAGAAACGCCTCACCGGCGTGCAGACCGGTCAGACCTCCATCCTCCTGGGCGGAGGTTGGAAGAGCCTCATGCCCGAGGGCAGCAAACTCAAAGTCTATGCCATCGCCAACGCCGCACAGCAGCTCGCCAACGGCATCACGGAGAGCCAGCTTACCCAACTCACGCAGCAGGACGTCGACATCTATAAGCCCTACGACGCTGATCAGAACGCCAACAAGACCTTCCTCATGAGCGGCTCGGCCGACTACACCGTCACCACGCGCGCTGATCAGACCATCGACGTACAGCTCCAGCGCGCGGCCGCCAAGATGGTCGTCAACCTCACCGTGGACCTGCCGGGCTACGAGATCGGCACGCCGGCCTGGCGCATTGACAACTTCAACACCGCGACACATGTCTTCGCTCCCGTCGGCAGTGAGACCACAGCCGAGGTCAGTATCCTCCGATACAATGGCATCGTGACCACCACGGGGACGGGACAGTTCCGCATCAACACCTACAGCTACGCACAGACATGGGACGCATACGAATACTCACCCATGATCCTCCTGCGACTACCCCTGACCAAGGACGGCAAGACAACGATGTACTACTACCGTCTGCACTTGGTGGACAAAACCGTAACGGAACTGAAGCGCAACCACCTCTATGAGGCCAACGTCACCATCGCCACCTTGGGCAGCACCACGGAGCTCGCCTGCGAGACACCCGCCGACATTGCCTACAGCGTACTGCCTTGGACGGTCGAGAATACCAACATCAACGCCGACAAGCAGCACTACCTCATGGTCACCGAGGACTTCCTCGTCATGCACAACGTCAGCCACAACGAATCCATCCAGTTCTTCGCTTCTGACTACTGCTCCTACACCATTGACGATGTTTACTACTACGACAAGGACGGTAAAAAGCAACGTATCACCAGCAGCAGCTCACAGTACCCCTCCGTCTCTGGCATATCCAACAACAAAGACGGCACGATAGTCATCGACTCGCCCGTGCCCACCAACCTGACGGTGAAGTTCATCAAACTCACCATCAAGAGCGGCAACCTGAGCAAGACGCTGACCATCAAACAATATCCTTTGGAGTTTGCACAGAACATCACGGGATGGTACTCGTCGAGAAGCACGAGCGGATGGATCACGCCGAACAACAGAAATGGAACTACCTATTGTGACTATTGGTATTCCAGTTGGTACCAGTCTGGCTATGGATACTACGCAAAATACTACGCCGACGGCTATATCCGCTATTTAAGTGGAAACAGCAGACAGCATGGAACAAAGGTCAACGGCCTGACCAATAACCACATGTACGTCATCCAGGTGAAGAGCACCAACGGCAAGTACTCCATCGGACACCCGAAGTTGGCCTCTGACGGTTCTTCCCAAGACCAGGTTGTCTCCCCTGCCTTCATGATCGCCTCGCAGCTCGGAGCTGTGAGTTCCCCCGGATTCAATGCCTCCACTGCCCTTAAGCATTGCGAGACCTACCGCGAAGTCGGCACCGACGGCACCGTCTATGACGGCTGGCGCCTGCCCACCAACAAGGAGGTGAACATCATCATCGACTACCAGGGAGAACAGGATTCTCCCATTGACGTCGTCCTTGCTGGCAGCCACTACCGTACGCTGAGCAAGGAGACACAAGCTACAGGTGTCAGCGGGGCCAATGAAGGAAACTTTGTCCGCTGCGTCCGTGACCTCACACCCGCCGAGATAGAAAAACTGGAACAGCAGAAAGATTAACCACGCTAAAAAACGCAGAACATGAAGCAACTCATCAGACTCACAGGACTCCTCGTCGCCACTCTGCTCACGGCCTGCTCGGCCGACCTGCTACCCGACAGCGCTAAGCCCGCGGAGTCCGCCACGACAAAGGTGAACATCACTGTTGCCGTGCCCGACTATGCGCTGGAGACACGCGCCGCCGTGAAAGGTGCAGAGGGCATCGACGCCAATGCGTTGGAACTGCTCTGCTTTGACAGCGACGGCTTCTACCTCGGACGCGGAGAAGAAGTCACCAATGAGGCCAACACATCGGGTGACGCCAATCACTACAAGGTATCAGCCATCGTCCCCAACGGCACGGCACGCGTCCACTTCCTCGCCAACGCCGGCATCGACTACCAGACGTCATGGATCGGCATGCACGAAAACACGCTCATGACGGTTATGGTCAGCAACGCCAGCAAAAATGACAAGGTCGTCTACTGGGGCTATGTCAAGAAGAACTCGCCAGAGGAACTGAAGACTTACTTGGCTGCCGGTTCGGGCAATGTGGTCTACTTGCTCCGCGACCGCGCCAAGATCACAGTGCAGGCCGATGACGACGCTGCCATCAGCAACATCCTGCTCACCGTTGTCAACGGCCAGGGCGTAGGTTCCATGGCACCCTTTGACCGCCAGACCCTCGCTTTCCCGGAGATTACCGCTGACTGGCAGGTCTCAACCATCACTCTGCCCAATGTCACGGAGGCCATCAACGGCAGCGAGAGCGACCTCACAGATGTGGCCTACACCTTTGAGGCACACAACAGCAGCGACAATCCCGTGAAGGTCATCCTCAAGGTGACCTACAACGACGGCATAGTGCGCTACCACCAAGTGCTTCTTGAGAACGGCGACCATAAACCATATCTCATCAAGCGCAACCACGAATACCGCATCGTCATCAACAAACTCGAAGAGTCCCTCGGCTACGACTCCTTCGAGGGGGCTGTATCCGGTACGGCGGCCAACAACCCGTGGATTGCCGTAGCCGACATCATCCCGGAGATTTCCAACGGGCAGTACACGATGACCATCAAGGAAGGTACCTCCATCGTCGTGCAATCGGGTTCCACGGCCACCATCCACTTCTCCTACAGCCTCAACGGTTCGGTAGGATCTGACCTCACGCACTCCGACTTCGATGTCAGGTGGCTGAAAAACGAATCGGTGTCGCCCGATGCACAGCCGTCAATGACCTATGATGCTGCCTCGGGTGAGGGAACTGTCTACTTCAACCTCTCCACCATCACCGACAATCTCAAGGAGGCCACCATCCGGATACTCGACAAGAAGCGGGGCATGAGCCGGAGAATAAAAATCTACAGTATCAAGCAGTTTGGCTACACCTTCACCTTTCCCACAACAATGAGCCCGTCCAGCTCGGGCACGGCGACGTTGACTGTCACCATCCCCGACGACTACCCCGTGGAGCTGCTCCCCGTGGAACTGCACATCGCCTCCAACGATGTCAACCCCAAGGACTGCGGCGTGGAGGTGGGCTCGACGGCCGACATCAGTGGCGGCGAGGACTGGAACTGCTGGTTTGTCTACAAGGCCTACACCACTGGCACACACAGCATCATCATGCAGAACGTACGCACCAATAGCGAATATACCACCGGGCACTTCTACATCAAGACACCCTATTATAACCAGGGGAAGCCCGTAGAAAAGGCTTTCAACTACACATATTAATAAAAGCTGATAACGTCTGTGGCATCTTCGGGGGGACTGGCGAGTCACCTTTGCTTTTCCTTCTGCACTTGCAAAAGGGCCGGCTGTGAGAATCCGGCAGCAACAGACAGCGATTAGATTACTAATGTCACAGAAAAAGCGGCATTCTCCAGTAGGCTTGTGAAAGTCGGCTGGAGAATGTTTTTATCATTCTTCCATCACAGCTTACTTCGCTTCCACAACCTTGAAATCGCTGATGGTCCCCGTCTCAGAGGAGAAGCAGCAGGCTATCTTATAAACCTTTCGGCTGTCAGCGGCATATTCCCGGGCGTAGCCCATGGCGTCGATTTGTGCAAGAGCCTCATCAGCAGGGCGGTCGAGCTTATACTCAAAGATGTAGACATAGTCGGCTGTCTCCACCACGCAGTCAGCGCGCCCCTGTGAGGTCTCCTTCTCGTGATAAACGGTGTAGCAGCTCACCATACGCATCAGCAGATAGACGGTGTACTGGAAGTAGCGCTCCTTCTCCCGCTCATTCTCATGACGGCGGGCGGAATAAGGGATACTGGAAAGGAAGGAGGTCAAAGTCCGCTCAAAAGTCTTCAGGTCGCCATTCTCCAAAGCATTGACAGTATCAGTAAGCCACGAAGTGCTGTCTTCCTTACTTTGCAAATAGTTGTTAGCCACCAGCGTGAGAAATCCCTGCGCCACCTCAGAATTAGGAAGATCAAGTCTGTAAGACTCACTGCCTATGGAACTTCTGCGGATAGACTTAATGGTGAGATAGCCACTTTGGTAAATCATAGGCAGCGGTTTTTCCACATCAGCCTTGTAGTCAATAAACTGTGATGGGACATAATATCGACCCACTATTTCGTCCAAGTTTTCCTGTGAATGGCTGAGCAGCCGGACAAGATACGTCGGTGTCCCACTCTGAAACCAATAATCCCCTAAGCTTTTCTTTGCAAAAGCATTTAGGATGCTGAACGGGTTATAGATATCCGTGAGCCGTGGACCGAAATGGTAGCCATCATAATGCAACTTCAGCAACTCCATCATCCGTTCATCAGTATATCCCAACGTCTGAGCAATGGCATGGATGGAAGGTGCAAAGTCTTCAGCAAGTTCTTTCTCGGTAATACCGCACAAGGCCTCATAGTCTCCTGCCATACTGATATCGTTAGGCTGGTTGAATCCACTGAAGACGCTCACCTGCGAGAACTTCGTCACACCCGTGAGCAACACAAAGCGCAGATCGGCGTCAGCTTTCTTGAAAACGGAATAGAAACTCTTCAATGTGTTACGGTTCTTCTCCTCTACCAACATCTCGTTTTCTTCTACACATGTCTTCAATCCTGTATCAAGGACATCAAGCAGAGGTTTGTCATACTCATCGACGAGGACGACGCATGGCTGCCCCGTCTTCTCATGAGCAGCATGTAAGACATAGGCGAAACGGTCGCCAAGGTCTCGGCTAAAGGGATTAGAACCATAGACACTCTCCCAACTCCTTACGTAGCCATTGATGACCTCATCCAAGGCCGTACCCACAGAATAGTCCGTTCCATTGAAGTCAATATGAAACACCGGATACTGTTTCCATTCCGTTTCCAGCGCATCTATCTTCAGACCCTTAAACAGTTCCTTCCGACCTTCAAAGTAGCACTTCAAGGTGGAGAGCAGCAAGGATTTGCCAAAACGGCGGGGACGACTCAGAAAATAGATTTTCCCCTCAGTAACGAGACGATAAATCAAGTCTGTTTTGTCAACATAGACAAAACCGCTATTACGAATTTGCTCAAAAGTCTGTATGCCGATAGGATATTTCATATTGCCGAAAGTTTCTATTTACCTGCAAATTTAGTGCAATTTATCGACAACTCAAAATAAAGCAGCTGTTTTCCACTGCTGCTGTTGTCCATTCCACGCAAAAGCAGTAAATTTGCAGCTATGAAAGACTTTATCCAGCATCTATTTCTGAGCAGGGTCCTCGCTATAGCCTTGGCGCTGCTCTCCGCAGACAGCCTCCTGGCCCAGGACACCGACTTCCCCTACCCTTCCGTCCCCGACACGCTCCGCAAGCCGGAAGCCCGTGCCGACTACCTGCTCCTGCACTACTGGGACAACTTCGACTTTGCCGACAGCACACGGCTCTATTCCCAGACCTGCGGCGAGCAAGGCTTTGTGGACTTCATCGACCTTCTCGGCCGTTTCGGCGCACGCGTCGGTGCACAGAGTGCAAAGGTCTTCGTTGACAAGGCTTGGCGCCAGCCGGTGTCGCGTCACCGCTTCGACGACCTCATCGACCACTACCTCGACGACAACGCCTCACCGGTACGCAACGACAGAACCTATATCCTGCTCCTCAACGCTATCGCTGACAACAGCCACACCGAAGCCACAGAGCGAGAGCGCTATCGCTTCAAGGCCCGCCAGGCGGCTATCAACCTCCCCGGCGACACTGCCCGCAACATCGTCTTCACCGCCGACGACGGCACCCGACACAGCCTCAGGGAATATTGTGACTCCAAGGTCTGCCTCTTCTTCTACGACCCTGACTGCGAGAACTGTCACTACACATGGAAGTGGCTGCAAGACCACCCGCTGCCCAACAGCGTGAGGATACTACGCATCAGGGTCACCGACAACCTCATGGCACAATACGCCATCAAGGCCACACCCACCCTCTACCTCCTCGACAAAGACAATATCGTGGTGCTGAAAGACTGCACACCGGAACAGCTCCTAACGGAAGCCAACAAATAACAAAAGACAACAACCCGAAAAGATTTATGGGAAGAAATAAATACTCACAGAAAGAAATAGAAAAGATAGGAAAGCTGCTGCGGCTGAAAAATTCTGTCAACCGCTTCAAGCAGAAAATGATACGCCACGAGCTGCGCGTCACCTACGAGTTCAACATCTCCGACTTCAATGAGCCTGGCAAAGCCTTCGGCGAGGAGGAGCTCCAGGCTGCCGTGAAGCGGGGCGCCATTGAGATTCTCGATGACGCCACCATCGAGGCCATGAAAGCGAAGCGTGCCCGCGACAAAGCCCGTGACGAGGCTGCACGACAGCAGGAAGCCATCGCCAACGGTGAGGCCACAGACTGGAAAGAAGCCATGAAAGAATGGCAGGAATGGGAGGAAGCAGAAAAGAAGTAAAAGAGATAAAAGAAGTAAATGAGAAAAAAGAAGCCGGTAGAGCCAAAGACCACAGAAGTCTTGGCCCTACCCGACCGGGACATTATTTCACCCTGCTGACAAAGAACTTTCTCACATCTTTCCACTCATAGAATGGGAAGCGGGATGTTTTGACAGGGATGTGGACATCCTGCTCATTATGGCGAAGTCTCACTATCACGTTTCCTTGGGCATTGCGATAGAACACAAGCTGGAGGTTGGCAGCCATAGGCGCAGCCTTGAAGTCACACCACACCTTGTAAACGTCGGCTGGATTGGAGACTGCAACATCATAATGCTCCACCTGCATCAGTGCCAATAGCGGAATAATGTTGCCATCATGCCCAAAGCGCAGCGTAGCAGCCACATGACCATCGGCAATAGCTGTATCAGCACACTCTATGATGTTGCGCAGCAAAGGCTTGGCATTGGCCATAACAATGCCGTTGCCGTCTTTATGATTAGCATTGCCGACATAAAAGCGGTAGTTTACGCACTGCCAAAGACTAAAGAGTTCCTCGGGCGTAAAAATGTCATAGAAACTTATATCGGTATCTATATCCTGCATATCAACGGCTATCCAATAGAACCCCCACATCAGGCTACCACTGTCAACATAGTGCCGAACATATTCGTCGGAAGCAAACAGCGATTTGACGAAGCGATCCGGTTGAACCATCCTGCTCTCGAACTGCCTGTATGCTGTCACCCATGGCCCGGTGCTTCCATCGGTGAAGACATTGGAACTGTCAGTATGGAAATTCATATAGCTCATGTACTTTTCACTCGCCTCGTAGGAGATGTCTATTCCAGGTGCAAGTCCTTTAATCCGGTCTCCGAAAGCCACCATGCTCATGGCACAGCGCATGACGATGGTAGATCGTGCTGATACCCTTCTCTCGCCTCGGAACACTTCCGGGAAGTCACGCACCATGCGCTGAGCGATACCTTGATGCTGTCTCACGCCAACAGAACTCAGATCGCCGCCATGTCCCCTCACCAACGGCCACAACCGTGCCAACCGCTTCAAGACATCCTGCCCCAATGGTGTCAGGGCATGGGCTGAATCCGCTTGAGCGAGCGTCTCCCAAACCCAACGGTAATCGCGGTCAGCAATGAGGTAACGGGATCCATGACGCCCATAGTGACTGATGTAGAAAGGTTGGTAACCCTTAGGAGCCGACGTTGGGCGACCAACAGGCTCAGGATAAGCAAGATAGACGCCGCCTGCCTTATTCAAATTCGCGCAAACCTCCTCACGGGAGGTCTGTGCGAAAGAAGTGAATGCTGACAACAGCAGCGCGACTGCTAAAATCAGTATTTTGTGCATATCAAAGTGTGAAAGTTACATTATTTATATCCCTCGTTCTGTTTCAGGGCAGGATTGTTGGTCATCTCGGCCTCAGGAATAGGGAAGAGGACACGGTAGTCGTCGACATCGGCGCCGAGGCGCTGCCCATTTTTCCAATCCCAATTGTTTCCCTTGGCATATTTCCCAAAACGGATAAGGTCTGTACGCCGCACCAGCTCTGAAGCCAACTCCCGCTGACGCTCAGCAAGGATGAAGTCTAAGGTAAGTTCGTTCTCCGTGATATCACCCGACACATCCGAGCGCACACCAGCCTTAGCATACTTTCCACTCATATAGGCACGCTCTCTGATTTCGTTGACATAGCCAAGAGCCTCAGCCTTGGTGCCCTTGGCACCACGAAGGATAGCCTCGGCAGCAATGAGATACGCCTCACCCGTACGGAACATTGGGAAGTTGATAGAGACATAAGCCTCACCCTGTGGCGGAATGGCATCGTCCTTGGTAACATTACGCCACTTGATGTAGCCATAACCACAGGTGAACGTGCTTGTCATCTCTTCCTTACTGCCCCAGGTTTCTTTCTTCTGGTTAGGCAGGGCTGTCATAAACTGCGCCCGCTTATCCTTTTTGTTGTTGCCCCAGGTATCCGTCTTGTCGAAAGTGACATCGTCAGCATCGAAGGCATCGACCAATGTTGTCTTGGCGCGTACATTGCCCCAACCGCGGGAGCCCACGCCCGTGTTGTAGAGCTCATTCATCGGGCCGTTGACAAAAGCTTTGACAAAGAAGTTGGTACCTGCTGAACTCTGTGCCTTCTGACCGTCCTGACACAGTGGCCAGATAATCTCCGAACACTGATCATTGTCAGCAAGGAAGATCTGACGATAGTCAGGTGCCAGCGTATAGCCACCCTCGTTGATGACCTTCTTAGCATAAGTCAGAGCGTCATTATAGCGATCCTCTCCTATCCACGTCTTGGCATTGAGATACATGCGGGCGAGCAAGAACCAGTCGGCCACACGGTCCACACGCCCGTACTCGTTCTCGTGAGGAGCATGAAGCTGATCCATAATATCAAGGAGTTCACTCTCGGCAAAGTCGAAAATCTGCTTGCGCGTGTATTGCTTTGGTATCTCCTTGACGCCTGTATTCTCGTCAATGTACGAGACGCCGCCAAAGAGATCACAGAGCGTAGCATAGCAGTAGGCTCTTAAGAATCTGGCCTCAGCACGATAGTAAGGGCACTCCTCGCCGAGCTGATCGTAGAGGCCACGGCTCTTCAGTTTTTCTGGCGTGCACTCCCGCAACACCTCATTGCAGTAGGCAATGGTCATGTAAAGACGTTGATAGGTCCATGTGATGACCGACGCATTGGAGGCATCCCACGTCAGGTTCAGACATTTGCGCAGACCATTGGACTGCGAGGGCATGAGGAAGTTGTCGGTGGAGAGTTCTTGCAGATAGAACAGCAGACGCACATAGCCCGAATAGCCCTCGTTGGCACCCTGGAGATCGCCGTCACCGCCGTCGCCACCCTTCTGTCCAGTAAGGATCAGAGAGCTATAGCATTTGGCAAGCATACCTTTGTAACCGTCTACCGTAGAATAGACCTTTTCACTGACAAGCTGGTTGTCGTCGAGAGGCATCGTATCGAGATCGCTGAAGCATGAGGACAGAGCCAGACAACAGAAGACAGCTATGATGGAGAAAAATATCTTTTTCATGATTGCGTTTCTTTTAGAAGTTTAGATTAGCAGAGAACGAGAAGGTACGTGGCCGCGGATAGACATCCCTGTCAATACCACTCGACAGCTCCGGGTCGATACCACTATAGCCCGTGATGGTGCACACATTCTGTACTGTGAAAGCCAGACGGAGCGAGGACTTGCTATTCCACAATTTGGGAAAAGTGTAAGCCAGCGTCATGTTGTCAATACGGAAGAAATCACCACTCTCTAAGAAATAATCAGAGTAAAGTTGCTGGGTATTGAAGCCTAAGTCACGCGTGGAGGGCAGAATATTTGAGAAGTTGCCCTGGTCGCTATAGACCTGCTGGAGATACTGGTTGGCCTTCACATAGTTGTAGACATAAGCACCGAAAGCACCATGACCCGACAGCCCAAAATACCAGTTACGCCATGTCAGCGAGGTGTTCAGGCCGAGATACGCCTTGGGCAGTGCGCTCTTGTCGGTGGAATAACGTGTCTCCGTAGAGGAAACGGAGCCGTCGGGCTGCACATACTGATTCTCCAAAGGCTTGCCATTCTTATCGTAGGCTTGCTTGCAGAGATAGAACGTGTAAGGACGCTTGCCCACCATGAATACCTGCACATATTTACCCGTACCGGAGATAGGCCCCGTTTGTACAAAGTTGCTCTCTGAATCGATGACGTTCAACTTCGTTATCTTCGAGGTGTTCCAAGTATAGTTGAAACCGACATCCCATTTGAAGTCTTTAGTCTGTACAGGCACGGCATTGACGGAGAACTCCACACCCTTGTTGTCCATCTCACCGATGTTGGTTGTCAGAATGGAAGAGAAGTTGGTACCGGAGATGACGTTGATAGTATTGAGCAGATCCTTGGTGTGACGTTTGTAGACATCCAAAGATCCATAGATGCGGTTGCCGAGGAATCCATAGTCGAGACCGGCATTCCATGTATCTGTCGTCTCCCACTTGATATCCGTATCATAGGCATTGGGCCTATAGGTGCGGTACCATTTGTCACCAAAGCGATAGCTGGCCTCTGGATAGGACACCGAGAACGTGGTCATATACGGATAGTCGTTGATGATATCCTGCTGACCGGTCTGACCATAGCTCAAGCGCAACTTGAGGTTGGAGAGCACCTTATTGTCTTTGAGGAACTTCTCCTCAGAGATACGCCATCCTAAAGCCACTGACGGGAAGTAACCCCATCGGTTGTCCTTGGAGAAACGCGATGAGGCATCGGCGCGCAGCGTTGCTGTAAGCATGTAGCGGTTGTCGTAAGTATAATTGAGACGCCCATAGAGTGAGAGCAGATAGTACTCCGTCTCATAATGGTAGGGCGAGAAGAGCTCCTTGCCTTCCGGCGAGAGCGTTGTGTCGTCATATTTCTTCCAGAAATGCTGCCAACCATAACCGGCCATGGCGCTAAAGTCATGTTTCGAACCGAAGGTGTGCTGGTAGTTGGCGTAAAGGTCGATAAGCTCGTTGTGCTTCTTCTGCTTGCCGTCATAGTCGAGACCCGTACCGTCCTTCATATTGGAGGTGTACATCGTTCCTGCCTTGTCTGGCACATTCTTGGTATATTTACTACTGAGGTAGTCTATACCGAAGTTGGCATTCAGTTGCAGGTCCTCCAGGCCATGCACCTTATAGGTGATGGCAGCATTACCAATGAAGCGCCCAATAGTATTCTTAAACTTCTGCAATTCAAGCTGTGCCACGGGGTTGTCGGTCTGTATGGCCATAGGCGAAGTGCCGTTCATCCATATGAAGTAGCCTAAGCCCGGGTCCGTTGATGCCGTACTGCTGCCCGTTTTGACCGGACGTGTGGGGTCATAGGCAAGGGCATTGCTGGCCACACTGCCGTCTACCATATGATTGTCTTCGTCTGAGTATTTGACATTGACAGCCACCGTGAGATGGTCGTTGAAGAAAGACGGCGTGATACCACCGTCAAAGGTGAAGCGGTCGTAGCTGTTCGTCCGAATGATACCCTGCTGATTGGTGTAGCCTAAAGAGGCACGGAAAGGAGCCTTCTTCAGTACATTGCCCGAAACGGAGAGGTTATGCTCCGTACCGAGAGCCGTACGGTAGATCTCATCCTGCCAGTCGGTGTTGGCTGTTCCCATCTGCACATCGGCAGGAACACCCGACACTGTTGGCACAAAGCTGCGGAATTCGTCAGCCGTCAGCGGATGTAGCCTCTTCGCATCGGTACTGAGAGAGAAATTGCCGGTATAATTGAATCTCAACTCACCAGAAGTTCCTTTCTTAGTGGTGATAACAATCACACCATTTGATGCTCGGGAGCCATAGATAGCCGTTGCCGACGCATCTTTCAACACCGTAAATGTCTCAATATCATTGGGGTTGAGGGCTCCGATGATATTTCCACCGCCCTCGATAGAGGAGTTGTCCACAGGCACGCCGTCGATGACGATGAGCGGGTCATTGGAGGCTGAAAGTGAAGCACCGCTACGAATACGTATTGTGGAGCTGGAGCCAGGAGCACCGGAATTACTGACTACATTGACACCGGCTATCTTTCCCACCAAAGCGTCCTGAGCCGTATTCTGAACACCTTTGTTCAGCTCATCGGGCTTAATGGCAGTAACAGAACCCGTAAGGTCTTTCTTTTTCACCTGACCATAACCGATAACGACAAGTTCATTCAGCGTGTTGTTATCCTCTGACATGTTCACCGATAGTGTCGACTG